>Ga0302238_1000501_pt1 | contig 39574 bp, 63 predicted proteins | sample AAG_UR_Asn_MG_FD_193527 | JGI IMG/M metagenome (GOLD analysis project Ga0302238, IMG submission 193527) | Enriched activated sludge microbial communities from anaerobic digester in WTTP, New Holstein, Wisconsin, United States - AAG_UR_Asn | ecosystem: Engineered > Bioreactor > Anaerobic >... | reverse complement strand
CTCGTGGGGCAACTGGTACTGCACCAGTGACGGGGGGCTGGACCCGATGACACACGAATATGTCCACGGGCTCGAATCGTGCAAGGATCGCAAACTACCCGAGGTCGACGTATGAGCCCCGGGGAACTCGGCGTGGCCGCGATGATGGTCGTGATCGTCTTCGGCGTGCTCGGGCTGCTGCTCGTCGGGTGGAGGATGCGCGGATGACGAAGAAGGGGCAAACCCCGGAACACCGCGCCAAGATCAGTGCGAGCATTAAAGCGAAATGGCAGGACCCCGAATACCGCGCCATGTTGAGCGCCGCCGCGGCGGCAAGTTGGCAGAACCCCGAAACACGGGCGCGGCGAATTGCCGCGATGACGGGCAATATCAACGCCAGCCTCCCGGTCGAGGAAGACGCGCGGATCTACGACATGTTTGTATCCGGGGTGTCGCGTGCAGAGATCGCCCGCACGACGGGGCATACTATGAAAACAGTAATGTCCGCGATCGCGCGGGTGGGGGCGGTCGACGCATGATCGGCGCCCTCTTTTCGTCCGTCGTCGGCGCGTCCGTCGTCCTGGTCGGGCTCGCGGCGGTGCACCTGCGACTGTTCCCGCCGAAGCTCGGACACCTCGCGCGGATGGGGTGGTCGCCGTGATCCCCGGTCGCGTCATCTCGACGCAGACGCCCTGCGGCATCATCGTGCGGTCCTCAGACGGCGTGGTCGACCTCTGCCTCCACTGCTCGATGGACTGCCCTGCCAGCGGCCACGACGGCCGGACCTGCACGGGCGGGTGCGAGCCCTGCACCTGTGGGGGGCACGAATGAGCGACGAATGGCGATCGGCGCTCGCGCAGGTGATGGCGTGTGACCGGGAGTTCTGTGTTGTCTGCGCGTGCCCACTCGACGCGACCGGATGGATTGACACATTGGGGGAAGAATGAGCGACACCCTCTCGACCGGCTGGGCCGACGTGGAAGCGTCGATCCTGGCCGACTCAACGGCGGGCTACACGATCCCGGAGATCGCGGCCCGGTGCGGCTGGGGCCGGCAGGCGGTCGCCGGCGTCCTCGCGCGCCACGGCCGGCACTCGAAAGTCCCGTCGACGTATGTGCCGTGGACGGACGAGGAGCGGGCCGTCATTCTCGCGGCGACCTCCTACACGGACGCCCACCGCGCCTACCATGCCGCGTTCCCCCACTCGAAGCGAGGGCAGCACGCGGCGGGGGCGATGTATTACTATCTGCGGAGGCGGAAGGCATGACGGCCCTCTCTCCACTCGTGCTGAACCCGGACGGGTCGTCACGGGTGCTCCCGCTGATGGCCGTGCTCGAACACCTCAATGGGGGCGAGAGCCTGACCGGCGAGACGCGACAGGACCGGATCAACGCGCAGCGGCGGAAGCGGTACGCAACCGACGCGGAATACCGGGAGGCGCGGAAAACCACCGACCGCGAGAGGTACGCGAACGACCCCGAATACCGCGAACGGCGACGGGCGCGAGACCGCGAGAGGTACGCGAACGACCCCGAATACCGCGAACGGCTACGCGCCCGCCACCGGTGGCGGTACGCGAACGATCCCGAATACCGCGAACGGCGGCGGGCGAGCCGGGTGGCGGCGTACTACAAGGCGAAGGCGGAAGGGCGTGAGCCGCTATGACCTGCCCCTTTTACGTCGCCAGTCGGCACCCGTGTGCCCTCGGCGAACCGGACGGCCGGCACTGCGGGCCGAAGCAGTACCCGGTCTCGCCCTGCAACCTGGACGAGATCGGGCGCGGGGATGCGTGGCGGTCCATCGAAGGGTGGATAACGCGCCCGTTCGTTGATATCGACCCCGCGTCCCTGCCGTGGGTGCGATATGGCGTTCTGCCGGACATGCCGGCACCCCCGGGGCTCTTCGACGCCGTCGGGTGGTCGCCATGAGCACGGCCGCGCGGCGCATCGGGTTCAGCCCGATGGTTCCGGCACCGAAGAAGACGAAGGCGGGGAAGCAGCCGCACCGGCGCGTGGTCGAGGACGGCTATACGTTCGGTAGCGAAACCGAGCGCGCGTTCTACCGGGTTCTGAAACTCTTGCGCGCGGCCGGCCGGATCACGGCGATCGAGCCGCACCCCGCGTTCTCGATCCAGGCGAAGTTCACGAACGCCCGCGGCATCAGGCGGGCCGCGCGGAAGTACACGGCGGACTTCCGGGTAACGCTCGCGGACGGCTCGGAGCGCGTCTTCGAGGTGAAGGGCGCGAAGAAAACGAAGGGGGTCGTCGGCCCGTTCTGGACGCTGGATTACAAGATCCGGCGGGACGCCGTCGAGCTGCAGTACGGGATCGCCATCTGGACGGTCTACCCCGACGGCGGCCGGTGGATCGACGCGGACACCAAACTGCCGGTGGTGTGGCCGTGACAGTCGCCGACGAGTGGGGCGCGTTCGAGGCCGAGGTCGTGGCCGCGTGCGACCTCATGAACGGCGAGATCAAGGAGGCGATGGCGACGCTGGACCCGCAGAAAGGACCGCCCCGGCCGGCGTATCGCGTGGTTACTCGGACGATGAAGGAAGCGGGACGTCGGGACTGGCGGGGGGCTCGAGAAGAATGACCATGCATCGGCGGCCAATCCACGCTTTAGGTACGTGTATGCGCCCGCTGCTCGTCGCATCACCGATGAGCCGATCGACTGAGTCGAAGCCTTCGACCGTTACGGTTCGTGGTATCATTTCTACAACATTGTTACGCAACCTACTTATAATGTGCGCTACAAATAATTATAACAAAGTTACGCAAGGTGAGAGAATGGCCCACGACCAAGTAACAGCGGTGAGGTGCGAGAGTGATTGAAGCCGCGCTCGCAGTCTCACCAGTCGGAACGTATAGCACCCTGCCCATATCATCCATTCGGGTTAAGGACGGCAGGCGCCCGATCAACGGATCGAAGGTCCGCGAGATCGCAGACTCGATCCCGCTCGTCGGCCTGATCAACCCGATCACGGTCTCGACCGACAACGTCTTGATCGCCGGGCTCCACCGGATCGAGGCGTTTAAGTCGCTCGGGCTACGGGAGATCCCGGCGCTCGTCTTTTCCTACGACGAGATACAGGCGAAGCTCGCCGAAGTCCTCGAGAACTCCGCCCGCGCCGACCTCTCTGAACTCGCGAAAGGGCAGGCGCTCCTCGAGGCGAAGACGCTCTACGAGGCCATGCACCCCGAGACGAAGCACGTTTCGGAACGAGGGGGGCCAGGGAGGGGCAATAAAACAGACGAATCTGATTCGCCTGTTTTGGCGTTCACATCAACCGTGGCAAACGACGCCGGGACCACGGCGCGCGCGATCCAAACGTCGATCCAGATCGCGAAGGCGATCGCACCCGACGTCCAGGAGGCGATCGCCGGCACCGACCTCGCCGACTCGAAAAAAGACCTGCTCAACCTCGCCCGTATCAAGGACCCGGAGAAACAGCGCGAGGTCGCCCGGAAGGTAATCGAGGGGGAGGCGAAGGACGTCCACACGGCCTACATCAATGTGAACCGCGCCGAGAAGCTCGAGGCGCTCGCCGAACCGGCGCCCATGAGCACCGCGGCGGGCTCCTATAATGTGATCCTCGCCGATCCCCCGTGGCGGTATGAGTTTTCAGAGACGTCCGGTCGCAAGGTCGAGAACCACTACCCGACGATGGAACTGGACGAGATCGCGGCGCTCGAGGTCCCGGCCGACGAGACCGCGATCCTCTTCCTATGGACAACCGCCCCGAAGCTCGAGGAGGGGCTAGACATCCTACGGGCGTGGGGCTTCACGTACAAGACCTGCGCGATCTGGGACAAACTGAAGAAAGGGCTCGGCTACTACTTCCGCGTTCGTCACGAGATCCTGCTCGTCGGGACGCGGGGCGACTTCCCGACGCCGGCCGCCGAGACCCGGTTCGATTCGGTCTTCGCCGTGCCGAAGGGCGAACACTCAGCGAAGCCGGCAATCGTCCACGAAATGATCGAGGCCATGTACCCGAAGGCCCGGCGCCTCGAGGTCTTCGCACGGGCGGCCCGGCCCGGGTGGGCGGTGTGGGGCAATGAAGCGCCATAATTTTGACGTGAGCCTCGAGTATTCGCACCGGGCATCGGTAGAAGGCATATTCGATGCCGCGTACCGCGAGTGGTTCCCCGACCTGCAACGGATCGAACTCGTCGAAGACATGGCCCGGCAGCGGAGAGGGATCGATAAGGTGCTCCACTTCGCAGCGGGCAACTCGTGGACGGTCGATGAGAAGATGCGGAAGGAAGATTACGGGGACATTCTGATCGAGACAATCTCCGTTTTCCAGAATAACCAGAAGGTGAAAAAAGGATGGATCTACACCTGCCAGTGCGACTTTATCGTCTACGGGATCGAGCCAACGCGGAAAGCGTACCTCCTCCCTGTGCCCCTCCTGAAGAAGGCGTGGTTGAAGAACCATCATGTGTGGGAGCAGACCCATCGATCGGTCACTGCCAGGAACGAGAGGAACGGATCCCGGTGGGAGACGATCTCGACGGCGGTCCCGATCCGCGATCTCCTCGACGCGATCCGCCTCGAAATGATCAGAAACTTCCACGAAAAACCAGAATCGGGCGGGCAGATGTCGCTTTTCGACTTCAAAAAGCCGGCACTTTACCAGGCCCACGAGTATTCTTTCGAGGAGATCGCCGCATGAGCCCCGAAACACAGTGCCATTTTGGTACAGGAGGTGACGGGATAGAGACTTATTACTCCGTCGACAGGCGGGGGCGCGGAAACGCGTTTGACGTGGTTAGGCAGTCATGGTTAGGCGCGGCCGGGCGAGGCGGGGCGAGGCACGGCGAGGCGAGGCAGTCAGGGTTAGGTCGGGCTTGGCAGGGCTGGGTTGGGCACGGCGCGGCAGTCGAGGCACGGCGAGGCGAGGCGAGGTATGGCAGGGCACGGCTCGGCAGTCGAGGTTAGGCGTGGCATGGTGCGGCCCGGCAAGGCGAGGCAGTCATGGTTCGGCGAGGCGAGGCGAGGTATGGCATGGCACGGCGAGGCAGTCGAGGTGTGGTGAGGCGGGGCGAGGCCCGTTATGTTGAGGCAGTCGGGGTGAGGTCTGGCGTGGCACGGCGAGGCGCGGCACGGCAAGGCGCGGCAGTCGGGGCGAGTTCCGGCTAGGCGTGTCGGGGCAGTCTTGGCGGGGTCCGGCAAGGCGTGGCATGGCAAGGCGAGGCAGTCATGGCAAGGTGTGGCGAGGCCCGGCGAGGCACGGCGCGGCAGACATGGGAACACACAATCTAAGGAGTGATTAAAAATGGCAGTAGCTAGGAAGGCGGGGGGTCCGGTCGAACTGACTCCCCTGAAGATCAGCACGGTCAAGATACCGATTATCGGTGTGACGCCGCTGATCACGCACAACTGGTCAGAGAAGGCCAGGAAACAGATTAAGGGCAAGCAGGGCGGCAAGGCCGTCGCGAAGAAGGCGCCGAAGGTTCCTGAAGAGGACTATGAGGGCGCCTTCTATCGGTTCGATGACGGTCGGCCCGGGTTCCCGGCGTCCGGCTTCAAGGCCGCGATTGTCGGCGGCGCCAGGATGTTCGACGGCATCCCCATGACGAAACTCAAAGTGGCCGTGCGCGTCGAAGCAGAGGACGAAAGCGGGCTCGTCGAGATCAAGGGGTCGGCGCCGAAGATGCGCGAGGATATGGTCCGTCTCGAGACAGGCGTGGCCGACATCCGATACCGCCCCGAGTTCACCGAATGGCACGCGACTCTGACGATCACGTTCAACGAGTCCATGCTATCCCAGGAGCAGCTCGTGAACCTCGTCAACGCGGCCGGCTTCGGCGGAGTCGGCGAATGGCGCCCGAGTGCGCCGAAGTCGGCGAGCGGTTCGTACGGATGCTTCCGCGTCAAGACGGAGGCGGACGAATGACCGACTATGCCTGGAAGACCCCACGGGTCTTCGGTCACGTCGACCCAAACGCGGCGGGAGGGTTCGTCGAGTCGCTGATTGAGAAACACGGATCGGTTCGTCCGATGACACTGGTCAACGAGAGCCGGCCAGCCGATGCCGTGCTCCATCCAGTTTTCGAGTGGGACGACACGGTCGCCGCCGAGCGGTTCCGCGAGGAGCAGGGGCGCGGAGTGTTGAAAAACCTCGTCGTGATCTCGCCGGCAACCGAGGCGCGCCCCGACCCCGTCGAGCTGCGGGCCTTCGTCCCGGTCACGATCAAGAAGGACGAGGACCGCGGCTACGTGACGATCGAGGAGGTCTTGCACACTCCAGACTACCTGGAGGAGATGCTCGACCGGGCCCGGCGCGATCTGCTCTCATTTGAGCGGAAGTACGAGATGCTGAAGGACGAGGACGAACTCGCATCGGTCTTCACGGCGATCGAATCCCTGAAGAAATCTGCCGACGGTGCGACCGCCTCCCGGGCCGGAGCCGTCAAAGCATGAGTACCCAGTACTCAACTTTTTCCCCCCCTCTCAAAAGCATAAACATATTTCAGTCAAATATGTTTTTCAAAACCCGGTCAACGGCTGTAACCGTTTCAACTTTTCTCAAAGAAATAAACATATTTCACTTCGGTTTTTCTGCCGCCCCCGAGAGCGCGGTGTCGTACCAAGAGGGAGGTTATAAAGAGACCCTATCCTCAGAGAGAGGGATGTTGTATAGGTTGAACTTGAAAACTATATATAACTTCTTACGAGTGTCGGGGCATGGTGGGCGGAGCGGGTCGCCCCGGACGGATCGAAAACTGAAGTCAAATATGTTTATGCCTTTGACCGGAGGCCGGCATGGGACCGTCGACAGTTCACTTTGACGAGGACTTGAAGGAGGCCGCGAAGATGATCGGCGGACATGGGATCGTATCCGAGGTCTGCAATGAGGCACTTCGACAGTTCGTTTTCCACGACGGTGATCCCGCCGTTCTCCCACTCGCGGCCCGGCAACGGATCGATCAGATCCGCGAACGGATCGAACTCGCCCGGAACGAAGAGAAGATCATTCACGACTGCTGGGAAGATCTGGTGAAGGCCCGGTTCTCCCCCATCATCAGCCGGTACGGCATCAAGAAGCGAACCCTGGAGCCGATCATCGAGGAGGCCAAAATGTGGATCTTCGAGAAGTACGGCCGGCTCCCCACAGACGACGAGATCGCCGCCCGGTTCAAGGAGTACTATGCGTCCGAGCGCCGGCACTGGGGTGAAGAACGCGCCAAGACGTTTCGGACCACGCTTATGAAAGACGTTCAAGAGCCCGGGATCGCGTACCGGGCGAATGGAGAAACACATGTCTGAAATTCTCGATCTGTTCGCGCTCACGCTCGCCACCGAACGCGACGCGGCCGGCCTGACCCGGCTCGACCCGGCGATCATCACCGACGCCACCGCACGAATGACCGAACTCACCGAACAGGTCCGACTCGGCAACGCCGACGGCATCGACGAGTATGACGCGCTGGCCGACATGCTCGAGACGCTCGCACAATTCCGCCGGCAGAAGATCGCCTCGTTCGTTGGCCGCGACCGACCGCCGAACATGCTCCCGGCAGAAGCGGCCTACCTCGACGGGCTGACCGCGCTGACCGCCACCCTTGAAGACGCCTGGGGGATTCGAGCATGACCCCCGTGCAGAATCGTGATCTGTTAACACCGTTAACACATTAGGAGTTTAACCCATGACACAAGTTAACCCCGCCTCACACGAGGCATACCGCCTCATCGCCGAGGACGCCATCGCAGACGACGAGTACATCAGGATCGGCGCGAACGCGCTCGGGATCTGCGCGTCCGGCGCCGCCGACGGCATCGGCACACCACCGATCGCGGCCCCCTGGCCGGCCGTCCTCGAGCACGCACCCACGGCCGAACTGGTCCGTGCTCTCGTGTGCCGCGGTGCCGCCGTATCGTGCCACCGCACCGAGAACCACAAGGAGATCGTCGAATGGGTCGACATGCTCAATTGGCCCGGCCACACCGACGTGGTACTCGTCCCACTGGAGCCCGAACTATGACCATCACCACAACAATCCCCAAGGCCGAGCGGTACGTCCTGCTTGCCGTCCTCTGCATCGCCCTGCTATACACCATCGGCACCGTGCCGTTCATCATGGGGTGGACGGGATGATCACCATCGCCCCGAAGGGCAACACCGCGCCGGCAGACGTCCGGCTCGACGGGAAGACCGACATGGCCGTGCTCGCGAAGTATGTGACACAGGCCGGCGCCGACGTCAAGATCCTGAAGGGGATCGTCAACCTGAACGGCGGCGGGTCCGGCGACCCGTCCGGCGGCGGCTACCTGCGGCCCGGCAAGGGCGCGACGATCACCGGCGAGCCCGGCACCGTGCTCGAGGCCCGCTCGTCAATCGTCCGGCTCACCCTGGACAAACCTGGGGTTACACTCCGGCAATTATCGTTCAAGGGCAGGGGTCATATCCAGTGGTTCGATACGGGGAGCGGCTCGCTCCTCGAGGACGTCACCGTCGACCAGTCCGACGACAACGGCAACCACATCGACCTCAAGGGCAACTGTACCGCCGGCTTCCTGTTCTATGCGAAGGTCGGCAAGACCCTGAAGAACGTCACCCTGCGCCGCTGCACGGCCACCAAGACGTATCACCACGGCTTCAGTATGCACGTGTACGGCGCACAGGAGGGGGCCACGTTCTCGGACTTCGAGTTCATCGGGTGCAAGGCCCTCTCGTGCGGGATGCACAACCGCGCGCCCCGGAACGGTGCCTGCGGCAAGGTCGACCTCCGCAACTGGGCGGTTGGATTCAACACGGCCGACACGGGCAACGTGATCCGCGTCCACCTGACCGACTGCTATGCCGAAGACCCGGTCCAGTCCTGCTATCACTGTGATGGCTCGTGGACGGGGCACGCGCAGAAGGTCGACGGCCTCGTCTACCTCCGCTGCACGGCGGTCCGGGCCGGGGCCCGCTGCCATCCCGACATGGTCGACAAGTACCGCTGCGGCTTCTACGGCATGAGCGGCACCTACATCGACTGCGAGGCCGTCGAGTGCGCCATCGGGTTCGGCCACGGCTGCCAGCTCTCGGGCGGGCTCGTCGTCAAGGGCTGCAAGGACACCGGCTCGGGCTACGGCATGATCGCCGCCTACACCGAACCGGGGGCCCGCATCGAGTTCACGAGCGTCGGCGCGACCCGGCAGGCGTTCGTCGGCCAGGTCACCGGGAACGGCTCGCTCGACCTCACGCTCATCGACCCACCGAAGAACGCGATCACCTTCGGCCGGACCATCCGCATCCCCGCGCTCGACTGCCCGAACCACACGGATCAGGCCAGCAAGTACGACAAGCTGCCGTACACGGTGAACCGGTCGGCCATCACCATCAACGCGGCGGAGAAGCCCGCCATCGAGGAGTGGAAGACGTCGACGTTCAAGGGCGTGTACCAGTTCCTCCCGCTCGTCGTCGAGGAGCAGCCCCCGGCGGTCCCCGACACCCCCGAGGTCCCGCCCATCGTGCTCCCACCGGAGCCACAGCCACACCTCCTGTCCGAGGACGGCTGCATCAAGACGGTCCTGCCCGACGGCACCAAGCTCATGCTCGTGGGCGGCGGGTTCATGGACGACGACGCGGCGGCGTATTTCCCCCACGGCACGATCTGGCGGCGGGTGAGCGAGTGACCCTCGCTGCGGGATCCTCCCGCCCGCCGCAGGCCGTTGACGACCTGATCCGCCGGTGGGTCGGTTATCAGGTCGTCCACGTCAAGACGGCCCCCTCGACAGCGTCCAAAAGATACGATGCTCTCTGCCGCGTCTGGTCGGACTGTGGCGACCACGGACTGTTCACCGCCGACCCCGACAAGGTCGCGCTCCACTTTTACGGAGGGCGGGCCGCGTGCCGTGAGCGGCAGCGGGCCATGCGAATACTCGCGGCGAGTATCGAAGATTTCCGGCACTGGCATACGACTATGAGCAATCGAGGTGAGGTATGAACATGGACAACAAGCGCGGCCACTTCGAGCGCGGGCGATGGGTGCCGGAGATCACGGTCATGATCAATGGCTCACCCGTCACCGTCGCCGACATCGACATCGCGATTGCGTGGGAGCCGTCCCGCGTCAACATCCCCGTCGGCCACTACGAGAAAGGGCGGTTCGTCGGCGGCTGCTTCGAGCGGAAAGGCGACCGGCTCGTCTGCACAACGCCCGGATCAGTATCCATCCGGCTCCCTCTGAAAAGATAACCCGATCCCTTTTACCACATCCTTAAGTATACTAGTTCTCTAATATACTCAATGTCAGATCTTGTGCCTATTCTGGCCGGCGTCGTCGCCGTCCTGAGTCTGGCCGGCGGGTACATTGCCTCTCGCCGGGGCCGCGCGCTCGTCGCGTGCGTGCAGTCGTTCGCTCTCCTCGCTTCCTGCTACTACGCCATGCGGCCGGACGGCTACACGGCCACCGAGAAGGACAAGCTCGCCGACGCCGCGATCGCCCTCCTCGACTCCGTCGAAGCGGCCGGCATCGAGATCGCGAGGCCGAAGTGATGCCCGCCGACCCGTCCGCCGCGTGGGACAGCGGCAACATCGCCCGGTCCAACGCCGAGAAGGGCCGGTACGCGCCCGAGTTCGAGCAGTCCACCAGGAGATTCCCGGCACCGACGGCGGTCATCGTCGGCCTGTCTGACTGACCATGCCCGAAAACCGCCTCTCCTCATACCTGTCGACGCTCGAAGTCTGCAAGCGCGACGAGCCGATCGCCCACCGCACCGGAGCCACCGCCGCCGGCGACCTCATCGCCGCCCCGACCATCACCGCGGCCAAAGACGCGACGACCGGCGTCATGGCCGCAGTCGAGCACAAGGTCGCCGTCGCCGTCGGCACCTGCTACGGCTACTCGACCCCCTCCGACATCGTCGCGATCACCCCGGAAGAAAACGAGAGCGTCCTCGTGACCATCCCGCAGGTGGTCGGCGCCGAGTCGTACGTCGTGTTCTTCAGCACGGACGCGGCCCCCAAGCGGCTCTGCGAGATCACCGAAGCGCAGCGGGCCGCCGGGTGCGTCTGCACGGCCGTCGAGACGGTGACCACGACCGGAGGCACGGCCGGCAAAGTCCTCGTCACGCTCGTCGGCACGGGCGCGGACACGGGCGCCGCGATGTACGCGACCAGCACCGCCATCGCGCCGGGCAAGGTCGCCGTGGCCGGCACCGGCACCAGCGGCGCCATCGACTGCACGGGCCGGCAGACAGCGTACGTCCGGGCCCTCGTCAACCCCGTGGCCCTGACGGCCATGCCGGCGCTCACCGTCGTGCCGTTCGTCAAGACCGGCGACCAGTGGGCCCCCGGATCCCCGGGCATCGTCACGGCCGGGGTACGGTCGGAGACGTTCACGGTGGACGTGAAGGGCGCGTCCGAGTTCGTCGTCTGCATCAAGTCGAACACCAGCGGCAGCACGGCCGACGTGACCGTGCAGCTCGTATGATTCCGTTCGGGTTGGCGTCGCTCATGACCGTCTCTCTCCCCATCGGCCGGCGCGCGACGAAATGCCTCGTCCCCGGGGCCGCGGCCGTCTACCTCTGCAACGAGGGCAGCGGCACCGTCCTCCGCGACTACTCCGGCAACGCGCGAGACGCCGCGTTCGGGGCCGCCGGGGCCGCGCCGTCCTGGGGCGCAACCGGCGTCTACTTCGATGGGGGCGATTACGCCAGCTGCGCCGCCGCATGGCTCGACGCGCCCACCGCCCTGACCGTGATCGTCGTCGCCACGCTCGCGAACACGGACACCGAACGGCTCATCAACCGTGCGACCGGCGTCACCACGACCGGCACCGGCTGGATCCTCTCGAAGGACGCGACGGGGGCCAAGATGATCATGTACGACGGCGCCGGCAACCGGGTCGTCTCGAACGCCGCCGTACCCGCCACCGGTGCACCCGTCTTCCTCGCCAGCATCTGGGACGGCGCGACCGTCACCGCCTACACCGGGCTCACGGCCGGCGCGGCGGTCGCGTGCGTCGGCCACACGGCCGCGACGGCGCAGGACCTGACGCTCGGCAAGGCGTCATGGTCGAACGATGGCCCGCTGACCGGCACCATTCACGCAGCGCTCGTGTATCCGTTCGCGTTCACCCCCGCTCAACTCGCGGCGACCAAGGCGGCCCTCGCGGCGTTCCTCGCGCCGCGCGGAGCAACCCTCGCATGACAACGGTGATCGTCGACCCGCCCCCGGCCCGCGCCGACCTCGACGCATTGACCGAGGACACGCACCACCGGGACGCCGAGATCAAGACGGCCCTGTCGCGGCTCGCGCTGAACGACCTGGAGATCCTCGCGCTCCTGCGCGAGCTGATCGCCGAGACGCGGGCCCGCGAACTGAGGATCGACTACCCCCACGAGGACGCCGACATGGATGCCCGGTTCGTCTGACCCCGACCCCGCCGCGATGCGGGCCGCCTACGAGGCCGGCAAGAGCATCGCCACCGTCGGGAGGGAGTTCGGTATCAGCAAGGACCGGGCCCGCCGGATCCTCCGCGATGCCGGCACGGTCTTCCGCCCGCCGAACGGCGGCACGACGCGGGAGATGCAAACGAACAGCGCCGAGCGGGCTGCGCGGGTGCTCGTCGTCCTGGGGCTCATGCTCAAGGGCATCGACCGGAACGCGATCCACCGGCACGGGAACGAGGTGCTCGGGTGGGACGTCGAGCCGCGCACCATTGCGGCATACATGGCCGACGCCCGCGCCGAGGTCCGCGCCCGGTACGCCGACGAGGCCGAGACGCTCGCCGCGATGGCCGACGCGAGAGACGACTATGCCCGGCAGCGGGCCCTCGCCGTGGACGACGTGAAGACGTTTCACGCGGTCAATGTCGAGGCCAACAAACGGCACGGGCTGTACGCGGCGGCGAAGCTGGAGCACTCGGGAAACGTCACCTGGCAGGAGCTGATCGAGGTTGCCACAGGCGAGCCCGCGGACGAGTGACGCCCGGGCCGCGATGGTCCGCGCGCAGAGCGATCCGGCGTGGTGGGTCTCGAGCGTGCTCGGCAACACCCTCTTGCCGAAGCAGGTCGAGATCATCGAGTCCGTCCGCGACCACCGCGAGACGGCCGTCAAGTCCTGCCACGCGGCCGGTAAGTCGTTCACCGCCGCGAACGTCGCGCTCTGGTGGCTGTTCAACCATCGGCACTCGATTGTCATCACCACCGCCCCGACCGACCGGCAGGTGCGCGGCATTTTGTGGAAGGAGATCCGCACCGGCCACCAGCGCGCCCGGGTGCCGCTCGGTGGAACCCTGCTGAGTCAGGAGCTCAAGCTCGATAACGACTGGTGGGCGTGGGGCTTCACGGCGCCCGGGTACGACCCCGACCGCTTCCAGGGCTTCCACGCCATCCACACGCTCGTCATCGTGGACGAGGCGAGCGGGGTGACGGAGGACATTTACGACGCCATCGACGGCGTGCTGACGGCCGACGAGTCCCGGCTCCTGATGATCGGCAACCCGACCAACCCGAGCGGCCGGTTCGCAAAGGCGTTCAAGACGCCCGGGATCGCGAAAGTCTCGATCAGCGCCTTCGATACGCCGAACTTCACGACGTTCGGCATCACCGAAGCGGACATCGCCGCCGGCGCGTGGGAGCAGAAGATCACGGGCCCGCTCCCGAACCCCTACCTCGTCACCCCGCGGTGGGTCGCCGACCGCTACAAGCGGTGGGGCCCGGACTCGGCGATGTACGGCGCGAAGGTCGATGCCCGCTTCCCCGCGGCCGGGAACGACACCCTGATCCCGCTCCACTGGATCGAGGCCGCGGTCGCCCGAACGCTCGTGCCATCGGCCCCGTCCGAGCTCGGCGTCGATGTCGCCCGGTTCGGCTCCGACGAGACGGTGATCATGCACCGCGCCGGCCCCGTCGCCCGGACGCTCAAGGTGATCCCGATGAGCGACACGATGGAGACGACCGGCCACGTCGTGCAGGCTATCGCGGCCGTCAAAGCACTCGCCGCAAAGGTCGATGCGGTCGGCGTCGGCGCGGGCGTGTACGACCGGCTCAAGGAGCTCAAGCAGCCGGCCCGCGAGATGCAGAGCGGACAGGCCGCGAAGGATCCCGAGCGGTACGCGAACGCCCGCGCCGAGTGGTGGTGGGGGCTCCGCGAGCGATTCGAGGTCGGCGACATCGACATCGAGAACGACGAGACGCTGATCGAGCAGCTCGCCGACCTGCGATACAAGGTGAACTCGCGGGGCCAGATCCTCATCGAATCGAAAGAGGACATGAAGAAGCGCGGCGTCGGCAGCCCCGACCGGGCTGACGCGCTGATGCTCGTTTTCGGCACGCCGAGCGGACCGGCTCCCGGCCGGTTCGGCGTCGTCTCAGGAGTTCGATCATGGTAGCACGAATCATACAGGGCGATTGCCTCGACGTGATGCGCGAAATGGACGCCGGCAGCGTCGACGCCGTCGTGACCGATCCGCCGTATGGCCTGAACTTCATGGCCCGCGACTGGGATCACGGCGTGCCGGGCGAACGCTACTGGATCGAGGCGTTGCGGGTTGCGAAGCCCGGAGCGCATCTGCTCGCCTTCGGCGGGACGCGGACCTTTCACCGGCTGACCTGCGCGATCGAAGATGCCGGATGGGAGATCCGCGACTGCCTCGGCTGGATCTACGCTTCTGGATTCCCGAAGTCGCTCGACGTCTCGAAGGCGATCGATAAGATGGCGGGGGCCGAGCGCACCGAACAGATCGGCGTTTATATCGAGCCCGACGGGTGCCGGAGATCGTCGTTTGCCAACGCGACCGGCAACTGCTACGGGCGCGATGGACGCCCACGCGAAAAGCCGATCACCGCCCCGGCAACCGGCGCCGCGAAGAAGTGGTCGGGGTGGGGCACGGCCCTGAAGCCGGCAGTCGAGTACGTCATCATGGCGCAGAAGCCGATTGGAGGTGAAAGGGAACAGTATATAACAGTTGGGAACCTATATAAAGTAGAGGTTCGGCTGTGGTTACTGTTGTGTGCGAACGGTGCGGGCGAGAGTTCGACGTTAAGCCCGGACGAGTACGGCGAGGCGTTCGCTTCTGCTCAATGGACTGCCGCCGACGTGTCCAGTACACTGGCCGATTTGTCCGATCTGACGGATACGTCGCGCTTAAGGTCGGCGATAAGTTCGACCTTGAACACCGTGTCGTCATGGCGGAGCACTTGGGAAGAAGCCTTGAGCCGTGGGAGCAGGTTCATCACCGAAACGGCGACCGGGCCGATAATCGACTCGAAAACCTTGAACTCCTCAGCGTCGGCGCTCACACCGCAAGACATCATCCGGGCCGCGATTCTTCGACCTGGCTCATGGTGGAGTGCCATACCTGCGGCAAACATTTTGAACGCCGCCGCCACGAGGATGCGCGGCACCCTCGACATTTCTGCTCTAGAGAGTGCTATCGAAAAGGGGCACATCTCACGCCCGGGCGGTCTCGACCCGACCGTCTCGTTTAGGCCGATCATCCTCGCCCGCGCACCGCTCACCGGCACCGTCGCCGCGACCGTCTGTGAGCACGGGACCGGAGCCCTGAACATCGACGGATGCCGGATCGGGACAGATGACGACCGCGCGCGCCCTCCCGGCAGAACCTCGGCGAACACATGGGATCTTTCAGGGCGCACCGAACCCTCTACCTCACATCCCGCAGGCCGATGGCCGGCGAACCTGATCCACGACGGCAGCGACGAGGTGCTCGAGCTGTTCCCGATGCAGTCGGGCGGCGGGCAACCGAAGCGGCGAGGCGGCGACACCGAGCGCAACGCCTTCGGTGACTTTGCCGGTGGGGATGCTACGCCCGGCGTCGGCCGCTCGTCCGGTTCGGCGTCCCGGTTCTTTTACTGCGCTAAAGCTTCGAGAGCGGAGCGCGGCGAGGGCAACGTCCACCCGACGGTGAAGCCCCTCGCGCTCATGCGCTACCTCTGCCGGTTGATCACACCACCCGGCGGGCTCGTCCTCGACCCGTTCGCCGGCTCGGGTTCGACCCTGATCGCCGCCGTTGCCGAGGGCTTCGAGGCGGTCGGGATTGAGAGAGAAGCGGCATACGCTGAGATCGCCCGGCAACGGTTCGGGCCGCTCGACCAATTCGCTGAGGCTACATCATGAAACTGAGAGATCGTATCAGACAACTCGTCGCGGGCCCCAAACCACAGCCCAAAGCGGCGGCATCGAGCGGCACCCGGCCGGACTACTTCCGCAAGTCCACGCGCGACACAGCGACGATGGCCCGGAACGCGGCGATCTACGAGTCCGGCGGGATCGTCACGGCCGCCATCAAGGCGCCGGGCAGGACCGTCCTGTCGAACGGCTGGCGGCTCGACGGCGAGGAGGGCGCGGTCAAGCAGGTGCAGGAGGCCATCGACGCGCTCGACTTCGAGACGCTGGTGTCCATGTTGGTCGATTACGCCTACGTCCACGGCAATGGCCTGGCCGAGATCGTCCCGTTGCGCGGCGGCGGGCTGACCGTCCAGCTCCGCGACCCGGCCCGGTTCAAGATCGAGCAGGACGCCTGGGGCAACATCGTCGGGTATCGGTTCGTGCAGGAAGACACGTTCGACGACTCCCGCGGCCCCCTGCTCCTGCCGGAGGAGATGATCGACCTCTGCCTTGATCCCGTCCCGAACTCGCCCTACGGCCGCTCCCTCGTGTCCGTCTGCATCGACGAAATCTTGAGAGACGCGAAGACCAACGAAGGGCTCGCGAAGGCCATCGAACGGCATGGGTTCCCCAAGTACCACATCGGCGTCGGCGTCAGTGGCGAGCAGGTGGCGGAGGCGGACCTGAAGGGGCTGCGGAAAGAGTTCGAGAACCTCAGCAGCAAGAACGAGTTCATCACGGGCCCGGACATCGCGATCAACACGATCGACGCGACGGGGATCAACAACTCGTCCGAGATCGACAACGTCTTTTCGTCCCGGCTCTGCGCCGCGCTCGGCGTGCCGCCCGAACAGATCGGGCTCGACGCGACGGGATCGACGGAGGCGACGGCCAACGTCCGGTTCCGGGCATGGTACGACCGGATCGCGGCCCTACAGCGCGTCGTGGCGACGACCCTTTCCCGCCAGCTCTTCGACCGGATCACCGGCCGGCCCGGTGCCTGCTGGATCGTCTTCGAGGATCCGTCGCCGGAGGACATGGCGCAGAAAGCCGAGTGGATCAGCAAGATCATGGCGGCGACGCCGATGGACCCGTTCGCCGTGCTGCCGCAGGACTGGATCCAGCAGCAGTTCGGGATCGACCCGACGGGGGCCGACTGACCCGTGTGCTCCCGCTGCCTCGCGGCATCCTTCCGGCCGAAGACCGACCCGACGATGAGCCGGAAGATCGAAGCCCGGTACGAACGGCTCTTGCTCCCACTGTTCGACACCTTCGAGCGGCAGGCCGTCGCCGCGTTCGAGTCGCACGCCCGCGAACTCGCCGCGCCAACCGTCGGCATCGATCTCGACTGGCTGCGGACGTGGCTGGACAAGACCATCGAGGAGGTCGTGATCAAGCCGTCGCACAAGGCGCAGGGCGAGATCGTCAAGACCGCATACCGGCAGGGGATCACGTGGGCCGACACCAACCTCGCGGCGCTCACCACCGGCGCGAAGCTGACCCCCGGCCCGATCGACTGGCGGGCGCTCGACGTGCTGAAGGCCCGGAACGTCTCGGCGCTCAAGGGCGTCACCGACGAGATGGGCAAGCAGATCATCGCCTCCCTGACAGACGGGCTCATGCAGGGCGAGGGGATCCCGAAGCTGGCCCGGCGCATTGCCGAGCGAGTCGACGCCATCGGGCGGACGCGGGCGATCGCAATCGCGAGAACCGAAACGATGTACTGCGTGAACGAAGGCTCGAAGATCCGGTATGCCCAGGCCGGCGTCTCGAAGGTGAAAATTCTGGCCGGTCTGGACGAACGGGTCTGTGATCAGTGCGAATCGGAGCACGGAACGGTCTACGATATTGATTCCGCGCCCACCCTGCCCTTTCACGTAAATTGCCGTTGCACGACGATACCTGTGATCGAGGTGCCGACGTAATGGCGTCCGGCAAGCCGCTCACCGACCGGGAGAAGGCGTTCATCCGCGCGAACAGAGCCGAGAAATTCCCGTCCGTCCTCGCGCGACATTTGAGCTTGTATTACAGCTCAGAAAACAACGGGTCGAGGTCAACCCGGACCGTGCAGGAGTATATCAGGAAGCTCGATCGCGAGGCCGAAAAGAAAGCGAAGGTCAGGGCCCCGGCGCGCGCATCGGGTTAACTATTTTTAGCATATATACAGTTTCTCTTTTTAAACGAGTCAACTACAAACGTAATTATTATCCTTCCGCGCATACAGTACCATGCCCGATGGCGACGCTCCCGAAGTCCGCCGCGAGCTCCTTTTTAGTTTACCTCCTCCGTCCAACTTCGAGCGCGACGGCCCGGCCCTCGTCATCCGCGGGATCAACCTCCTCGCGGCCGGCACCTGGACCGACTCGGCGCAGCGGACCCCCTGCACGTACCGCCCGGAGATCGTCACCCGCGATGCCGCCAACTGGGCCGACTCGACCCTCTGGGCGCGCCACAACGGCGGCGTCCCGCGGTCGGTCGCCGAGGGGATCGGCCGCATCGAGAATCAGCGGCCCGGCACGGACGCGGCCGTCGGCGACCTCCGCCTTCACGGCCTGACCCAGCTCTCCCGCGACATCATCGCGCTCGTCGAGGCCGGCGAGGTCGACGCATTCAGCCCCGAACTCGTCGGGCCGGAGCGGTACAACGCGGACGAGAAGGTGTACGAAAAGACGGCCATCACGTTCCTCGGCGGCGCCATCGTCGCCAAAGGAGCCTGCGCTACCTGCACGCTCCGGAGGAACAACGCGGCCGGAGAGGAGCCGGGCGAATCGCCCGCGGCATGTGCGACAGACGACCCCACAGAGGACACTATGACAGCAGAACTTGAGGCGACCATCGCCAAACTCGAAGCGGAGCACGCGGACCTCGTCCGGCAGCTCGGCGAGGCACAGGAGACGAACACGAAGATCGCGGCCGACGTCGGCACGCTCCGCGACGAGATGCGCGAGCTCGAGGCCATCAAGGCCCGCCTGCTCAAGATCGAGCAGACACCCATGCCGAAGGCCGGCGCCCCCGCCGAGCCGGCGCGCGAGCTGACCGTTCCGGCCGGGCTCGTGATCACGAAGACCGAGATCTATTCGGAGATCTAGACCATGACCGACATCGCAGCATTCCCCGCAATCCACGACGTCCTGTACGCCGGCGACAACATCCAGTCGTTCACGGCGTCCGGTGCCATCACCGCCGGGCAGGTCGTCGCCATCGACGCCACCGGCGTGACCCTGACCGTCCGCGCGGCCGTCGCCGAGTCGGGCGAGCGCCCCGTCGGCGTGGCCATCATGTCCGTCGCCAGCGGCGCACAGGTGCCCGTCGCCATGACCGGCTGCATCGTCCGCGTGGCGAACGCCGACGACGGCGCCGACATCGACGCGGGCGAGTGGCTCACGACGAACGCCAACACCGTCGGCGGCACCGTCTCGGCGCAGTCCGTCGCGGCGGAGTCCGGCGCGACCGCGGCCATCTATGACACCGTGATCGGGTACGCCGTCGGTGACATCGCGAAGGCCGCGACCGGCCTGATGATGATCCAGCCGCAGACGATCACGCGGCCCAACAAAAACTGAGGTATCCTGACATGACACAACTCCTCCGAACCTACCTCGACATCGGCCTGAACCAGCCGACCGGCCGCGCGCTCGAGCGGGCCGTGTCCAAGATCCCCCGCGAACTCGGCACCGTCTTCGACGGCAAGGTCGAGCCCGTCCGCGAACTGCTCCTCACGACCGCGATCGAGTCGACGAACCTCATCCAGACGGAGATGTACAGGACCGTCGTCGAGGGCGCCGAGCCGTTCAAGGTGATGCGCCAGGCGCTGAACGTCCTGCCCATGAACGCGGCGACGCTCGACATCCCCGTCGGCGAGGTCGGGTCGTATGCCCGCGAGGTCGCCGAGGGCGCCGAAGTCCCGATCTCCACGCAGGACTACAGCAAGGTCACCTTCACGGCGAAGAAGATCGCCGAGCGGCCCGTCATCACGGACGAGATGGTCGCTGATGCGCTGTACCCCGTCATCGAACTCGAACTGCGGAAGGCCGGCGCCAAGCTGGAGAACAAGATCAACCAGATGGCGATCGTCGAGCTCGTCGACAACTCCGCGACGCTGGAGCACGACACCGGCGGCGCGAACCAGGGCATCAAGGCGATCGCGGCCGCACAGGCAAAGGTCGAGGGCGCGGGCTTCATCCCCGACCGGATCGTGATGTGCCCCGGCTTCAAGGCCGGCATCATGGCCGAGTTCGTCCCGACCGGCTACAGCGGCGCCGACGCCGTCATGACCGGCAAGCTCCCGAACCTGCTCGGGCTCCAGGCGTTCGTCTCGAACGTCGTGCACACGACCGCCGCCTCGTGGGCGTACGCCGCCAACGACAACCTCGGCGCGGTCGTCTTCGACTCGCAGAACGGGTCGATGATCGGCGTCCGGCAGGACATCACCGTGAAGCGGTACGACGACGTCGTGCGCATGCTTCAGGGAACCGTCGTCTCGGCCCGCGTCGCCGTCGACACCCTCTCGGCGTCCGCCGGATCGCGGATCAAGTACTGAGGCGCCGCTCATGGTGCTAAGTCCACAGAACAGCGGGAAATACCTCTCCCGCTCGTGGGCTGAAGCAAGAGCGGACGCCTACGAATATCGCGACACCTACACGGCCGCGGAACTCACCTGGCTCGAGGTGCCCGACGTCACGGTGCCGGAAGAGGCGTTCCTCGACGCCGCCGGGCATGACATCAGGAACCGGCCGGAGGTCGGTGCATGACGTACTGCACGACGGCCGAGCTCGTCAACCTCACCGGCTCGACCCTCTCGACCACGATCCTCACGGCCGTGATCGAACAGGGCGACCGGGAGATCGATACCTACCTCGCGCCGTACGGCGTCGGGGCGGACGCGTCGGCGTGCAAGTCGGCATCGCTCGAACTGGCGAAGGCCGGCATCCTCGACCGGATGCGGCTCGACGGCACGCAGCCCGACCAGTCGACCGAGGGCGACTACTCGCAGACGGTCCAGATCGAATCGGCCATCAAGCGCCACCGGGCCGCCGCATTCGACATCCTCGACCGCTACGTCTCCGCCGCGTCGGCCGCGTCGGCGTCCGTCAGCAAGTACCACGTCGTGAAGGTGGTCGGCCGGTGAGACTGCCGCACGTCTGCACGATCCAGAAGGCGACCGCCGGCACGGCCGACGCATACGGCGAGACGGCCCCCGAGTGGTACGCGGCCACGGCCCCGATCGCGTGCCGGTTCTACTACTCGTCGCCCGGGGAGCAGTTCGCCCGGGACGTTTCGGGCACGGTGCTGAAGGACGCGCTCTCGCTCATGCTCCCGCCGTCGGCCGTGGCGTTGCTCGGCGGAGACCTCGCGCTCTCGTCCTGGCCCGCCTACGAGGCGACGGTGTCGGACGGTCTCGTTCTTGAGACCACCACAACGGCGCCGCATTTCGTGGACCGGCAGCTCACAGTGACGGCCGGGACGGACTACACCCTCTCGGCCCTCCTCGCGGCGCAGGAGCGGGCCTATGCGTGTCTGCACGCGCTCGGGGAGACCGTCACGGCGTGGGCGTACTTCGACCTCACGGCCGGCACGGTCGGCGCTCATTCGGCCGACGCGACCGACCCGCAGTGCACCCCCGTCGATGGCGGGTTCCGGTGCTCGTTCGGCGTCAACAGCGGCGCGGACACGACCCTCGGGATCGGCGTGGCCCCGGCAACGGATGACACCGACTGCTGGTCGGACGAGTACGCCGGCGACATCACAAAGGGCATCTACTCGTCGATCCCCGTGCTGGAGATCGGCGCGCCGACCTTCCCGGCGGCCGGCGGCGAGTACCGGGTTGTGACCACGCAGGCCGGCTACTCCGGCACGTATGCCATCGACGCGATCCGCGTGCGGACGAACGGGCCCGGCGCGGTCCACCACTACGAGGTAGCCCTGCGCGAGGTGCCGGCATGAGCGACGAAACGCCGGTATCGCACCGCGAGTGCAATATGCGGCACCAGCTCGTCGAACAGCGGTTCGGGACGCTCGAACGCGACATGGGCGACGTCAAGCGCGACGTTTCGGAGATCCGGGTGCAGCTCGGCGACATGCAGAAGGACAGCAAGGCGTTTTACGGCGACGCCCGGCAGGCGCTCGTCTGGACGCTCCGCATCATGGCGATCGTCCTGGTGCTCGTCGCCGCCGGGCGCGGGCTCGACCTCTCGTCGATCCTCACCGGGGGGATCATCTGATGGCCCGGATGACGCCGGAGCAGCTCAAGGCCCGGCTCGACAACCTCGCGATCAAGATCGTCCCGGCGGTCGCGGAGGGCATGAAGCTCGCCGCGGCCAACGTCGAAGGGCGGGCCAAGCTGAACTGCTCCCCGGGCTCGTCGCCGTACTACCGGGCCCCGTTCCAGACCGGGCACCTGCGGGCGAACATCAAGCACGACACCCAGATCACCGGCCGCACCGTCACCGGGCTCGTCGGCGACCCCGTCGAGTACGCCGAGGCCGTCCACGAGGGTACCTCGCGGATGCAGGGCCGGCCGTTCATTCTCGACGCGATCGTCTCGGAGCGCGAGACGACGGCGGCGATCCTCTCCGAGGCGCTCGGCGACGCGCTGGAGGACACGTGACCGTCGCCATCACCGCCGCGATCATCACGGCGCTCAAGGCCAACACGGCGCTCACCACGGCCCTCGGTGGGGCGTACGTCTACCCCCGCAACCGGGAGGCCGTCGCGCAGGTGCCGGGCATCTACCTCCTGACCAACACGGAGACGTCCGCGACCCGCCCCGGCTACCTGTCGGCGAAGCACCGGGACAGCCGGCAGATCCTCCAGGTCGACGTCTTCGACGACGGCACGGCCCTCCAGGTCGACACCCTCGCCGACCTTGTCGACTCGGCCCTCTTCGGCACCGAGATCGCGGGGTTGATCGTGCAGGGGCGGGTATCGCGATCCGAACAATTCGAGGCGGACACGGGCCGACATCACGTCGCGCTGCGGTACGCCCTCGCGTATTCACTACAGGACTGATTCACCATGACTGCAACACCGGTAGCAAATTTCGGCGAGTACAACGACTCGCACGGCATCGTTAAGAAGAACGGCGTCACCATCCAGGACGTCGAGTGTGACTTCTCGTGGGAGCTCAAGACCGACACCCACAAGGTCGCCGGCAAGTGGGCACCGATCGAATACCCGACCGAGTACTCGTACACCCTGACCATCAAGAAGGCGCTCGCGCGTGAGAACATCGCGACGAACATCGTACCGTCGCTGACCGCAACCCCGGTCTCGGGAACGGCGGTCGTTGTCAAGGCGGCGACCGCCTTCGGTGCCGCAGGGGTCTTCACGCCGGCGCCAAAGACCATGCCGACGCCGTCGGCCATCCGGGCGACCCTCGACACGGCCGTCGTCACGACCGCCGGGTACGTGTCCATCATCGGCACGGATGTCAACGATGAGCCGATCGAGGACGCGCTCTACTTCCCGACCACGATGCTCGTCGGGGGAACGGTCGACACGGACAAGGTCTTCAAGACCGTGACCGGGTATCTCAACCAGGGCGTCGTCTCGGCAACGGGGAAGATCAAGCTTGACGGCATCGCCGGCACCACGACATGGACGGCCGGGGCCCCCGAGACGTTCGAGCTTGAGATCGACCTCGTCAAGGACGGGCACACGACGAAGGCCGTGATCCCGACCGCGTGGTTCAAGAACGGCGGGTGGCCGTGGAGCACGGGCCGCACACCGATCGAGCTCAACCAGGACGTCGCGATCCGGGACTTCTGCGCGATCCAGTGGTCGGACGTATGAGCCAGCCCCGTGCACTGAAGAACGACCCCGAGGCACAGGAGGCCGCAAAGGCCTTCGCCGCCCTCGACGCGAAGAAGGCCCGCGACGCGAACGACGCGATCGCCATCCTCGAGCGGCGCGTCAAGAACGCCACGGCCGAGATCGACCTCGGCGGCGGCGACATGATCAAGGTACGCACCCGGCTCTCGAAGGCCGAAGCGGGCCGGCTCGAAAAGGCGTACGCCGGGATCGCCGAGACGATGGCGAAGCTCCAGCGGGAGGTCACCAACGAGGCCGGCGAGACCGTGATCGAGAAGATCCGCGACCCGACCCCCGAGGAGTCCGCGGCCGTCGAGGAGCTCTCGAACCGGCTCTTCTCGATGATCCTGTACGACCCGGCCCGGACCCCGGACGAGATCTATGATTGGCTCGCGGCCAACCCCGACGCCTTCTCGCCGCTCGACCAGGGGGCCGTCTTCCTCGGATACCGGGAGATCGCCAACAACGAGGGGAAGAAGCGCGAGGACCTGCGCAACTTTCGCGCGCAGTAGAGCGGGCCAGAACTATGGTGCCCTGCTCCACTATCTCAGGATCCTCGACCCTGCCGAGTGGGCGGCGCTCGACGAAGAGGTGCGCTACTTCTGGATCGAGTGGGTCAACGGGCGCAAGGAGGGATAGATGGTAAACCTGGGCGAACTCGTTTTCAGCATCGTCGCGGAGGACAGAGCGTCCGCGACGGTCGGCGCAACCGCGCAGAAGATCGCTGGGGCGGGCGTGGCAATCGGCGCCGGCATCGGTGTCGCCGGGGCAGCGGCAACGGCCCTGATCGACGCGAACCGGGGCATGGATGCGAGCTTCGCGACCACCGCCGCGTCGATGGGACTGCCGGCCGATGCCGTGAAGGAGCTGGCCCGCTCCCTCCAGTCCGTCGACAGCCCGATCGAAGAGGTTGCGGCGACCCTCGACATCCTCGCCCGCGGCGGGATGACGAACGTCGACAGCATGGGCGCGACCGCGTCGGCGTTCGACACCCTCGCGGACGCGACCGGGCAGAACGCCGACGCCCTGACGGATGCGATGGTGCCGGCGTTCAACGCTCTCGGGATCGAGCTCGAGAAGGCGCCTGCATACGTCGACGGGCTCGCGGTCATGTTCCGTAAGTCGAACGTGGACCTCGGCGACTTCTCGACGATGATGACCCGCATGGGCCCGGACCTCGGCGAGATGGGCATGGGGCTCACGGATGTCGAGGCGATCCTGATGAGCTTCGCCGACCGGGGCATCACGGGCCGCAAGGCAACGACCGAACTCACCGAGGCGATCAACGCGGCCGACGGGGACATCTCGAAGTTCTACGACTCGATCGGGCTGACCGAGGGCGAGCTGCAGGCCTACGGGGCGCAGGTCTCGAACGTTGCCGGCACGGCGCAGGAGTTCGCGGACGCGCAGAACTCGCAGTTCGGGACGATGGATAAGTTCGCGTTCGAGATCACCAAGCTCAAGCAGGGGCTCGGCGACGTCCTCAAGCCGTTCGAGGGCGTGGCGTCCGCGGCGATGGTGGTCGGCCCGGCGATCGCGATGGTCGTGCCCGCGGCCGTCTCGCTTGCAGGGGCCATCGGTGCCGGCGGCGGGCTCGCGGCCGTGGTCGGCGGGCTCAGTGCGACGGTAATGGGCGCCGCGGGTGCTCTCGCGGCGTTCCTCGCGCCGCTCATCGCGCCGATCGCGGTGATCGCCGCCGTGGTCGCGGGGCTCTACCTCCTGAACAAGCAGTTTAACTTTGTCGGCGGGATCGTCGAATGGCTCGGCGGGGTCTTCGAGGGCTTCGCGTCGTGGCTCGGCGACACGTTCGGCCCGATCATCGACGGCGTGATCGGCTTTGTCGGCGAGCTCTTCGGCGAGATGGAAGACGGCGAGGGGCCGATCGAGATGGTCCTCGGGCTCTTCAAAGACCTCGGGGATGTCGCGCTCAGGGTCGGCGGGTTCATCGGCAGCGTGCTCGGCCCGGCGATCCAGGCCGTCGCGACGTGGATCGGCGAGACGCTCGGCCCCGCCATCAAGGGCGTGGTCGGGTTCTTCGGCGACCTGTGGGAGGAGGTGAACAAAGCCGGCGGCGTCTTCGAGCGCGCGCGCGATGTCATCGTTGCCGCGTGGAACGTGATCGCCAGCCTCTTCGGGGGCGGTGATGGGAACGGCGTGGTCGTGGCCATCAAGGGGCTGTGGGACGCCGTCCTCGCCTACGTGCCTGTGGCGTGGGGCTCCATCATCCAGGCCGTCGGCACGGCGCTCGTCGCCCTCGGGACGTGGATCCTGACCAACGGCCCGCCGCTCGTCGTCGCGGCGATGCAGGCGATATGGACCGCGATCACGGTCACGATCCCTACGGCGTGGGCGGCGATACAGACGGCCGTCGCGACGGCCGCGGGGCTGATCTGGACCTGGTTATCGACCGAAGGCGTCCGGCTCGCAGGTGCGGCCGTGGCGTCGATCTGGACGTGGATCCAGGGCGCGGTTCCGGCCGCGTGGTCGGCAATACAGGCGGCGGTCGTCGCGGCGGCTCAGGCCATCTGGGCGTGGCTCACGGGCGAAGGGAAGGCCGGCGCGGACACGGCGGTTAAGTCGATCTGGTCCACCATCGCGGGGGCCGTCCCGGACGCGTGGAAGGCGATCATGGCCGCCGTGCTCGCGGCAGCGCGGGCGATCTGGTCGTGGCTCTCCGGTGGTGGTGCGGGCGAGGCGAAGAGCGCCATCGGGGCCGCGTGGTCGGCGATCGCGGGGGCCGTCCCGGACGCATGGAAGGCAATACAGGCGGCGGTCGAGTCGGCGGCGCGCCGCGTCTGGAACGCGGCAAAGGAGATCCTCGGCAAGCCGATCGAGATGGTCGTCACGACCATCCAGCGCACGGTTGAAGAGGTCGTGCAGGGGGCGACCACCTTCCTCGGCGGTGGCGGCTCGAGCGGCACGACCTACTCCCCGAGCAACGTCGTTTCCGACGAGAAGCGGTACGACAGCGACGGCGTCCAGGTCGGGGGGAACTCGTCGAGGAGCTATTACGGCGATTACATCTACAGCCCGGACGGCCACAAGATCGGCCGGTACATCGGCGGCAAGGCGACGTACTACCACTCGGGGGGCATCGCCGAGAATGAGCAGCTTGCAGTCCTCCTCAAGAACGAGCGCGTTCTGTCGCCGGCACAGACGAAGGAGTACGACGCCGGGCTGTTGTCGGCCGTGCAGGCGCTCGCGGCGAAGATCGACCAGCTCGGCGGCTCCGGTGGCGGTGACGTGATCGTTCACGGCGACGTCAAGCTCTCCGAGGACTACTCATACGACCGCTTCCGCGAGGATGTCGGGCGCTGGAAGTCGAGCCGGATCGCGAAGGGGGTGCTCTGAATGACTGCCGTATCATACGCCACGGTGGCCCTGAGCCACCCCAACCTGCCGTCATTCGACCATGACCCCGTCTGCAACGAGACCGACCTTCACGGCGGCGGGGTGGGCGTGCAGGGCAGCACCCGCTCAAAGATGAAGTGGGTCTTCACCTGCCTGGCGGATAGCCACGATGAGATCGACGCGCTCGACGCCTTGAAGGGCACGCTCCAGACGCTCAACATCGACGGCGTGCTCTACCACGGTGTGATGATCTGCAAGCCGTTCGTGGAGACGCAACTGACGCCGAGCGCGTGGAGCTACACCATCGGATTTATCCAGGAGACACCATCATCATGACACTCAGCATTTCACCGGTAACAATCCTGACCGCCGCCGACCTTGGCCCACACGCGACCACGGACCCGTCAACCGCGGTCGATGGCTCGGCGGTCGTCGCCCTCGGCATCACGGCACTTATGACCCTCCACGCGGACGCCACGGCTGGGGCGCGGGTGTATGTGTACTCCGGCCCAACCGTCGGCCTGCTCGGGGCATTTCCCACGCAGATAGTTGACGTGCCGGTCACCTTCAAGTCCCCGACCATCACCGGCGTCTCGTTCTCGGTCCTGCCCGGCCACAAGGCGTATCTGGTCACCGTACAGAACCTCGACCCGGTCCAGCACATCACGGGGATCACGGTCCACGCCGAGCCGCAGGTACTGAGCTGAGGGGCGGGTCATGGCCCGCGAAACTTATTTTCAGTGGCCGTATTCGCTCGAGTACGCCGTCGACTCGCCGCCGACCGTCAACCTCCTGCACGGCTCGCCGCTCTCGGAGTGGCCCGCCTACGAGGCGACGGTTACCCCGGACGCGCTCGCGGCACCGGGCGGCGACGTCTCGGCCGATCTGATCCTCGAGACGACGGCGACCAGCAGCCACTTCCTCGACAAGCCCGTGGCGGTCCTGCCGAACACGGATTACACGCTCTCCGTCTACCTGCACGCACAGGACCGGACGTATGCCTGCCTCCACGCGCTCGGCGACGAGACGACGGCATGGGCGTACTTTGACCTGGCCGTCGGCGGATGGGGCGCGGCGTCCGGCGTCGATGCCACCTGCGTCTCTGACGAGGGCGACGGCTGGTTCCGGTGCTCGTTCACGTTCAACTCCGGCGCGGACACCCTGATCGGCGTGGGCGTGGCGCCGTCCGTGGCCGGCTCGTCCTGCTGGTCCGACGAGTACGCCGGGGACGCGGCGAAAGGGATCTACGCGACCCTGCCGCAGCTCGAGCCGGTCAACCTGTTGTGCGCCGCGACCGAGGTCTCGGCATGGGCCCCCCGCGCGGCGACGCTCGGGGCCGGGGGCCTGATCCGGGAGACGGTCGCACACTCGCTGCATGTGGCGGAGCGGCGTGTGGGGGTCTCACCGTACACGGGCCACGCCCTCTCTGTCGTGGTCGAGGCGCGGGGCCGCACCCACGCCTGTCTATCCGCGTTCGGCGACATGACGGCCGCGTGGGCCTTCTTCGACCTTTCCGCCGGCACGGTCGGGGAGTCGGGCGGCGTCACGGCTCCGGCATGTGTCGCCCTCGGCGGCGGCCGGTATCGGTGCTCGTTCGCGTTCACGACGGCCGGAGACACGGCGGTCTATGTCGGGATCGCCCCGGCGACGGGGCCGGCCTGTCTGGACGACACGTACGCGGGCGACCCGGCCCGCGGGATCGCCGCCAGCGCGCCCACCCTCCGGCCCGCCACGGTCCCGACGGACGCGATACCCTGCTACGTCGTGCCGTTCACGGTCGCGTGGAAACCCGGGATGCGGCAGGACTTCCGCGACCTCCGGTTCCGCGACGAGGGGATGGAGCCCTGCACGCACCGGCTGGAGTCCTACACGGCCGGCACAACGGCGACGTTCCTCATCGAGATCCGGCCCGGGCAGGAGCGGCTCTCCGTCCTCTACGGGAATGGCGCGGCCGTCTCGGCGTCGGACGACACGTTCTGCCCGGTGCTGGATGCGTTCAGCGGTGCCGCCGTCGATACCGCGATCTGGACCGACCTCGGCGGCACGGCCGTCTCTGGCGGCACCCTGACGATCACGGGGGGGTTTGGCGAGTTCGGCGTCTCGTCGATCGCCGCGCTCGGCATCGGGACGGAGCTCCGCGCCCGCCTCACCTACACGCCGGGCTCGGCCTCCTACACGGAGATCGGGTACGGGGGCTACGGGTCGGACTATGCCCTTCTCGTGTACGGCACCACCCTGGCCACATACACCCGGAACGACGCCATGGGGGAGAGCACGGCGCTCGCGCTGCCGGCGGGCTATCACACCCTGGCGATCCGGCGGGCGTCGGCGTCGGCGGTCGTGTTCCTGATCGACGGGGTGGCGGTCGCGACACACGACGAGCAGATCCCCGACGCCGCCGTTCCGATCCACATCGTCTCGACCTACAACATCGGCGCGAGCATGGCTCTCGACTGGATCACCGTCCGGCCGTGCCTCGCCATCGAGCCGACGATCACGTACACGGGCGCGGACTGCAACCCGTGGTCACCGCTCGTCAACCGGCCGGCGGCGCTCTTTGACGTGCCGTTCGACTGGTCGGACTTCGACGCCGTCAAGGAGCGGGCGCTCGTCTCCTACACGGTCCGGCGCTCGGCGTCCGACGTGATGTACTCCGCCGACGTGACGATCCACGACCTGGTCCCGCAGGGGACGAACTTCACCCGCGTCAAGCTCGTCGAGCCCGACCACAACGGCGTCGACCGGCTGATCTTCTTCGGCTTTCTGCCCGCGCAGACCTCGACGATCCAGGCGGCGAAGAACAGCACGAACTACAAGGGATGGGATTATGGGTACTACATCGCGTCGGCATACATGCCCATCTCCTGGTGCACCCTGCCGAGCACGACGGCGAGTCCGGGGCAGTGGATCTATGACCGGATGTCCTACCCGACCCACTGGACGGACATCGCCGACCCGAGCCGCGACCTCTTCGATCTGTCGAACGTGGACGTCGACGCGCCCGCCGCGTGGGGGACTGACGCCCTACCCGTCCGCGACATCGTCTGCCCGACCACCTCGTCTCACATGGCGGTCTATCAGGCGGTCGCGGCCAGGCTCGGCTGCATCTTCTATCCGCGCTGGATCGACGTGGGGAAGACGCCGACCATCGGCCACCAGGACCCGGCGTACCGGATCATCCGCAAGGAGGCTGAGGACTACGATGCGGGCGGCGAGGGCGTCGGGTATCACGACACGACCGCGGCGAACCTCGGCGGGGCGTACCGAAAGGACGGCGTCGATATCGAGTACTTTGCGAGCGAGGCCGGGTACAACGTCGGGTGGATCCGGGACGGCGAGTGGCTGCAGTACACGGTGAACTTCCCCGTCGCCGATACCTACGTGGCCCGGTTCAGGACGGCGAGCGCGGCGGCCACGGGCGCACGGTCCTTTAAAGTCTACCTCGACGGGGCGCTCGTCGATACGATCAGCGTCGACGGGACCGGCTCGTATTCGACCTTCGACTGGAATACCGACACCTGCGATGTCGTGATCGGGACGGCCGGCAACCACACGATCAAACTCCTGTTCGACAACGCGGGCGACGATGTCGCGGACCTGCTGCATATGAACCTCGCGGCGATGGAGTTCACGCCGACGCCGGAGGACACTGGCACGACGCCGCCGACCACCGTGCCGGCCCTGTACTGGTGCGACGAGGCCGACCTCGACACGGCGCTCGGGCTCCCCGTCATCGAGATCCCGCCGTATGATCCGACCCTCGCGGGCGCGGTGAAGTACGCGGAGGACATGAGCGACGTAGCCAACGCCGTGGTGGTCCGCTACCACCTCGGCACCGGCGCGACCCCCGACGAGATCCTCGAAACGACGGACTGGATCGCGGACCGCAACGGGCTCGAGCACTGGATCGAGCACGTCGAGACGGTCGAGGCGCCCATATCCACGGCGACAGCGGAGGCGCTCCGGGACGCCCTGCTCGCCTACTTCGCCGAGGACTGGGGCACGGTGACGGCGAAGTTCATCCGGCGCACGGACCTGCAACTGTTCCAGCGGCTCTGGTTCCGCGGCCACGACCAGATCCCCGAGTACGAGGACGACGGAACGACGCCGGTGCTCTTCCGCATCGTCGATATTTCGTACTCCGTCGGGCTCGCGAAGTGCGACGTTGCGATCACCGCCGTGCCGGCGCGGAAGTTTTCAATCGAACGACAGATCGCCCGGACGAGGGCCCCCGACCCGGCGACGGAGATCGAGGCCATCGCGCGGAGTGTCCTCAAGACCCTGCCGCCGGCCCTCACCGGCACGGCCGGGTCGGTCGTCGGGACGGGCTCGGTCGCGGTCGCCCTCGACCGCGGCGGCACCATCACGGCCCGGGGCGTGGCGGCGTCCGGCTCGCGGGTGGTCTGCACCTGGGCCGAAGGGATCGGCTACGTCGCCAGCGTGATCGCGGCGGCCGTCTGACCCCCTTTTCTTTCGCGAACGCTTCCGCTTAATTTATATTCTGTACAACTAAAAGTTAAATTAGAAACTATTAAATATTAACACGGCGTATTAATTATTAGTAAAAAACGGAGGTAAAACAAAACCCATGAAACGGTTTAATTTTGCGCTGCCGGACGACCTGTATGATGCGGTCCTGGTGGCGGTCGAATCAGACGACGAAGAGAACGTCTCGCGGTTCCTGCGGGCCGCGGTCCGGGCCGAACTCGCCCGGCGGAAGAAGGGGAAGAAAGCATGACAAAAAACGAGGTTGGAGGCGTCTCCGCTGGCTGCACGCTGGGAGAGATCGCCGCTATACTATGTGCCGAAGAACTTGAAGGTTTTTCCGGCGCGGAACTGCTCTACCGGACCATCGCCAACACGCCCGCGAACGAGCGCCGGCTCCGGGGGATGGCATGAGCGGCCGCTGGGAACAAATCGGGGCTGCGCGGTTTTTTGGCGGGGCAATCCGCATCGCCGTCGGGCTCGACCAGTTCGTCATCACGGCCGAAGATGCGCCGGCCCTGATCATGGAGGGCGGGGACTGCGACGTCTGGCAGGTGCCGGTCGGCGACTCGGCCCCGTTCGTCGTCGGTCGCGCGGGATGGAGCAGCGAAGGCCGGATGCTGGTGCTCTCCCTGCCCGAGAAGTGCGGCGTCTGCTACATGGTGGGCGGCCAGGTCGTGAACCACTACATCGGCCGGGACAAGCGCCCGTGCGCCGTCATCGCGCCGCCCGCACCTGAGCCGATGGCCCGCGCCGACCTCGACGCATTGACCGCGAGGGCCGTATGAGCGAGTTCCCGCCGGGATGGGACCGCGCCCGCGCCGCCTACGAGAACGACGCGAACGACTACGTCCCGCGCGTCTGCCGGCACTGCGACCGCTGCGGCGAGGACTGCGGCCACGACCCGACCGACTGCGCGGCCGACGCCGCCGAACGCGAGGCGGAAGACCGCTGGGAAGCGCGGAGGGACCGCTATGACTGAGTCGCACCCGCTCGCCCTGCATCCCCTTGCAATGGAGATGATCGCCGAGCCGGAGACGGACGCGCTCACGCTCGCATGGCGCACCGAACAGGAGATCGTTCGCCTGAAGCGACGGGTCGCCAAGCTCGAGGAGGAGCGGCTCGCCTACATCGACGAGGCCCGCGAGGCCGGCCGGACAGAGGTTGACCTCGGCCACGGGATCGTCCGGCTCGTCGTCTCGCCCGGCGCGCGGACCCGTGTCCTCGACGTGGAGCGGTTCAAGGCCGAGTACCCGAAGGCGTTCCGCAAGGTCGCCACCTACTCGGTCAAGCTGCCTGACGCGGAGCGGGAGATCGGAAAGGCCGCGGTGCACAGCCTCTGTGACATCCGCGAGGGCTCGGAGCGCGTGAAGCTCGACTTCGAGGCGACCTTCGACCCGCTCGCGCCCCGCGAGGAGACGGACGCATGAACCCGACCGACACCAGGACCGCGACGCGGCAGACCTGCCCGCGATGCGGGATCCGGCTCGTCGTCGATGCTGAGGTCGGGCTCTGCCTGATCTGCCTCGACAAGACCATGCTCGCGCGGCAGACGGTCCTCTCGCAGGGGCGGTTGTCATGATCGCCCGCACGACCGCCGGCACCGTCCGGGTTGGCCGCGGTGCGCTCGCCGGCTGTCTCCTGCTCCAGACCCCCGAGCGGTCGGCCGCGATCCGGCTCGACGACTACCACGACCTGATCGCCGGCCTGATGCACAGACCGATCGACGTGGTGGCCGCCCTGTACGACCGGATCGGCCGCGCGACGGTCAGCGGCGACGCGCTCCATGTCGAGCTCGCCGGGTGCCACTACCACGCCTGGTGCTCCGACCTCGCCGCGCTCCTCGAAGGCCGGCGGGACTCGGTCGCGCTCGGCTTGCTGACGCCTGAATATTCGACCTCCGCCCCGGCGACGGGTAACGCCGGCCCCCTCCACGCATGACCGGCCTGACGCACCTCTCCCTCTTCACGGGGATCGGGGGCATCGACCTCGCGGCCGAAGCGGCCGGCTTTGAAACTATTGCACAGGTGGAACGTGACAACTACTGCCGAAGAGTCCTGGCCAAACACTGGCCGGGAGTACCGCGATTCGACGACGTCCGGGACGTTACAGCAGACGCTCTTCGGGACGCCGGCATCGGACGCCCGACCCTCGTCTCCGGCGGCTTTCCCTGCCAGCCGTTCTCCTGCGCCGGGAAGCGACGAGGCGCTGCGGACGACCGTTTCCTCTGGCTTGAGATGTGCCGGATCGTGTCGGAGTGCCGGCCGGCTTGGGTGCTTGGAGAGAACGTTGCTGGGTTCGTCGGCATGGCGCTCGACGATTGCGCTGCTGACCTGGAGCGTCTCGGCTACGCCGTCCGGGCGTTCGTTGTTCCGGCTGCGGGCGTCGGTGCCCCCCACCAGCGCGCCCGGTGCTTCATTGTGGTCAACACCGCAGGTCGTGATGCCGGACCACTCGGAGACGAGGCACCTGGACGAGACGGGGCGAACGGTCAACGCGAAGGGCGACGACTACGGGATGAACCTCGTGGAAGCCGTACGGATGTGGCCGACGCCGACCGGGACCGGGAACAACAACCGCAAGGGCCTCTCGGAGCGATCGGGCGACGGCCTCGCGACGGCGGTGCATCTCTGGCCGACGCCGACGAGCCGCGACCACAAGGACACGGGCGACTGTGCGAACGTCCCGGTAAACTGCCTTCTTGGGCGGGCAGTCGGGCCGACGAAGACGAATGGCTCGCTCGCGCCGGAGTTTGTCGAGTATCTCATGGGGTTCCCAATCGGGTACACCGACTGCGAGCCCTCGGGAACGCCGTCGTCCCGGCGCAAGTCTACCCGTTCGTCCAGGCCATCGCCGACATCGAGCGAGGGGTGATCGCGTGACCGACACCCTCTCGACCGGCTGGGCCGACGTGGAAGCGGCGATCCTGGCCGACTCGGCCGCGGGGCTCAGCATCCCGAAGATCGTCGACCCGAACGGCGATGACCCGGTGGCCCGCGCGACCGTCTGGCGGAACGACATGACGCACCCGATCGTGGCGGAAGTCTACTGGTCCGAGTACGGCAAGGACGCGAAGAACCCCTTGTGGCGGACGAAGCCCCGGACCATGCTCCGCAAGACGGCCGAAGTCCACGCGCTCCGCCGGGCGTTCGCGCTCTCGGGACTCTACACCGAAGATGAGATGGACCACGTGCCGAGGGAGATCCCCGACACGTCCCGGCCCGTATCGACGATTGCCGAACCCAAGCCGGCCCCAGGCCCGGACGCTGGCCCCGTCCTCCGGTGCGATGTCTGCGGGCGCGGCAACGACGAATACCCCGCGCTGCCGATCCGCGAGCGCGACGGACAGATGATCTGCGGCCCGTGCCAGCGGAAGGCGGAGAAGGAAATGCACGTCCCCTCTCCCGCCGAGCCGGCACCCGCCCCCGTCAAAGCCGTGCCGAAGCCCGCCGCGAAGGTGCCGGCCCCGTCGGGTGAGGCCGTCGCCGTCTGCGAAGAGTGCGGTACCCCGGTGACGGACGCGCAGCGGAGGACGTCGCGGCTCTTCGTCTCGAGGTGCCTCTGCTCGAAGTGCATCGACGCCGTGAACGCGCCGCAGCCCGGTGAGGTGGGGCCGGCATGAGCGTCATCGAACTCAAATTTTCGCCCGAGATGGCATATGCCGCGATCGCCGGGCGGAAGTGCTGCACGACACGAGACGAGATCAAAGGCCGGGCGGGCGACGAGTTCGAGATCGGCGGTATGCCGTTCCGCGTGCTCGGCGTTCTGGCCATGCGGGCGGGCGACATCGCCCGAGAGTTGCACGGCCCGGAGGGGTTCGATGATGTCGCGTCGTGCTCGGCGGCGCTCCAGACGATCTACCCCGAAGTTGCCGAAGGGGATTTTCTCTTCGTTCACTTCTTCGCGAGGTGCCCATGAGCGACGCCGAGAAGTGCCCGAAGCTGTCGGTAATGCCCGACGGGAACGGGCGGTTTTGCTCGGCACGCTGCACGATCCTCTCGGCGCGCGGATGCCCGGACGACTGCGAACACCGCGTGCCGGCGAGGCGGACATGAGTCTCTGTGCACTCTGCATCCACGGCCTATACTCGTGGGGCAACTGGTACTGCACCAGTGACGGGGGGCTGGACCCGATGACACACGAATATGTCCACGGGCTCGAATCGTGCAAGGATCGCAAACTACCCGAGGTTCGCGCATGAGCCCGGGGGAAATCGGCGTGGCCGCGATGATGGCCGTGATCGTCTTCGGCGTGCTCGGGCTGCTGCTCGTCGGGTGGAGGATGCGCGGATGATCGCCGCCCTCTTTTCGACTGTCGCCGGCGCGTCGTTCGTCCTGGTCGGGCTCGCCGCCGTGCACCTGCGGCTGTTCCCGCCGAAGCTCGGACACCTCGCGCGGATGGGATGGGCATGACGGACACAACCCCGTGCGGCATCGTCTGCAACGGGCCGACGCCGGCGGACATCTGCGCGGCGTGTGTCATGGACTGTCCGGCGCGCGGACATGAGCGCACCTGCCGCGGCGGCTGCTCGCCCTGCACCTGCGGGGGGCACGAATGAACCCGACCGTCTCCCGCGACGGCCCCGGGCTGCTCATCGACGGGCTCTTCAACAGCCCGCTCGGCATCGGCCCCGGCGCGGCGCGGGTGCTCCTGCACGGCCGGCAGTTCGCCGAATTACTCGCGGCGGACGAGGCCGGCAACGGCATCCCCGGCGGGATCGCATACGCGACCGGCGACGGCCATGTCCGGTTCCGGCCCGGGCTCTGCCTGGACCACGGCGTGTACGAGGCGCCCGTCTCGCCCCTGTGGCGGCTCTTCACCGGGCTCGACGTGTTTCCGGTGGCATTGGTCGAGGTGCGGGCGTGACCGACACTCTCTCGACCGGCTGGGCCGACGTGGAAGCGGCGATCCTGGCCGACTCGGCGGCCGGGTTCACGGTCCGGCAGATCGCGGCGCGGTGCGGTTGGGGCCGGCAGGCGGTCGCCGGCGTCCTCGCTCGCCACGGGATGCCCGTCTACTCGGTGGGCGGGGCGTTCGTCCGGGGCCGGCAGGAGTCGCGCTTCGTGCGGTGGACGGATGAGGAGAAGGCAGTCGTGCGCACGGCGACCTCGCGCGCCGATGCACAGCGCCTCTATCGCGATGCGTTCCCGGACTCGAAGCGCGGGCCCGGTGCCGCCGCGAGAATGTGGTACACGCTACGGGGGACGACATGATAGATACGAGCTGGTCCGAGGTGCGCGGCGCGATGGTCGCCGACTGGCACGCCGGGTTCAAGCTCGGCGAGATCGCGGCGCGGGTGGGGTGGAGTCCCACCGTCGTCTCTCGTGTGCTGCGGGAGCACGGCATCAACCCGCGCGGACGGCCGAGAGCGCATGGAAAAGCGCCCAGGTGGTCCGACGCCGAGCTCGTGGCGGTGGTGTTCGCACGGGACCAGGGCGACGCCCGGCAACGGTACCGGGCGCGGTTCCCCGAGTCGGGGCGAACCGACGACGCGATAAACCGACGGTACCACGTGGCGAAGCGGCAGGGCGAGGCGTCACCGGCGCTGCGGCAGTTGCGGGAGGGCGCGGCGTGACCTGCCCCTTTTACGTCTGCGACGGCCGGCCCTCGTGCGCCCTGGGCGAACCGGACGGCCGGCACTGCGGCCCGCGACAGTACCCGGCGAGCGCCTGCAACCTGGACGAGATCGGACGGGGCGAGGCGTGGCGGGCGGACCTATGAACGTCCGTCTCGTCGACATCGACAGCCGGATCCCGAACCTCGCCCTGATGCAGATCTCGGCGTGGCACAAGGCGAACGGCGACGAGGTCGGGTTCGATGTGAACGACCCCGATCGGGTTTACATTAGCTGCATATTCTCGAAGAACGCGGCGACCGCGCGCGGCGTGGCGACGATGTTTCCGGGCGCGGATGTCGTGCTCGGCGGCTCGGGGCTCGGCTACTCGTGGCTCCCCGAAGCCATGCAGAAGGTCCGGCCCGATTACGACCTCTATCCTTCTACGTACTCGCTCGGGTTCACGACCCGGGGGTGCATCCGAAACTGTGAGTTCTGCATCGTCCGGGCGAAAGAAGGCCGGTTCCGCCGCTGGCAGCACCCGCGAGAGTTCCACGACGAGCGGTTTTCCACGATCGCCATGCTCGACAACAACATACTCGCCGATAAGAAGTGGTTCTTCGAGGTCTCCGACTGGTGCCTCTCCCACGGCCTGAAGGTCGACTTTATGCAGGGGCTCGACGTGCGCCTCCTCGACGAGGAGATCGCCGGACGGCTCAAGGCGCTCACGTGGGCGGCTAATATCCGCTTTGCCTTCGACCATGTCGCCGACGAGCCCGCCGTGATGGAGGGGATCCGGTTGCTCGACGCGGCCGGCATCGACCTGAAGCACAACGTCGGGTTCTTCGTTCTGGCCGGGTTCAAGGGCTCGACGTTCGATGACGCCCTCTATCGGTGCCGGGTGCTGCGCGAGGCCGGCACGAACGCCTATGTGATGCGCTACACCCGGACGCCGAAGCTCAACGCCCTGGCGCGATGGGCGAACGCGCGGCAAATCTATTGGTCAATGGACTTTTCCGACTACAAGGGAGGTGCGTTCGCGTGACCTGCCCCTTTTACGTCTGCGACGGCCGGCCCTCGTGCACCCTCGGCGAGCCGGACGGCCGGCACTGCGGCCCGCGACAGTACCCCGCCGACCCGTGCAACCTGGACGAGATCGGGCGCGGGGAGCCGTGGCGGGCCGGGCTCGCCGAGACGATGGACGCGGCGCGGCACTACGACGCGCTCGGCAACTCGCGGAGAATCCTCACTGCAATCAACGCGGTCTGCGCCGCCGGGTGGTCGCCATGACCTGTACTCATTTGATTGACCCGATGAGCGCGTTCTGCCGCTGCGCCCTCGATCCGGAGCGGGATCATTGTGGGGTATATTCGGAACTGTGCCACGGAAACAACTGGCCCTGTTATGCCGATCTCGGCCCGTGGGGTGCGTGGCGGTCGATCTCTGGGTGGATAACGGCGCCCTTCGTAACGGTTGACCCTGAGGGCGATCTGCCGTGGGTTCGGTACGGCGTCCTTTCCGAGATGCCGGCTCCGCCCGAATTGTTCGCCGCCGTCGGGTGGTCGCCGTGACCGTCCGCATAACGGCGGAGCAAGCCGCCGGGCTCGGGCTCGACGTGACCGTGCCGAAGAAGGCGAAGTACCACAACCGGCCCAAATGGGTGGACGGGATCCGGTTCGCGAGCACGGAGGAAGCGGACTTCTATAGCTACCTCAAGATCCTCAAGAAGGCCGGGGAGGTCGTCGACTTCGTCGTCCAACCGCCATTTCCACTTCGGCCGGCCTTCGAGAAGCACGGGATCAAGTTCCGCGCGGAGGTCTATTTCGCCGACTTCACCGTCAACTATGCCGACGGCCGGCGGCGCGTCTACGACGTGAAGGGCGAGAAGGGGTCACAGACGCCCCTTTTCCGGTCGAAACGGGCGAATTACACCTATCTGTACGAGGAGCCCCTGTACATCGTCACCCGGGACGGGAGAGGTTGGAAGGAGTCGCTCGAATGACGACCTCCAGAATTATCACCGGGGACGCCTGCATTGGCTCCAGTGGAAGCGAAGGGGTCGATGAGACACGAAAGCGGTGACAGAAAATGCAATTAGAAAGTTTTATCCATTCTCTGGTGAAAGGGATTGTTATGGGAAACTATCGGCGGACGGCGTCGGGCGAAGTGGTCGTACAGGTGACCACGCAGATCCCCGTCGCGGTCGCGGAGAAGCTCGATGAGCACCTCGTGAAGAAGTCGGCCCTGGCCCGAAACCTCTTGATCGAGCACGTCAGGAAGACCTACGGGGTGGCCTGAAAATGGGGGCGATCGTGGTGCGATCG
>Ga0302238_1000499_pt1 | contig 39701 bp, 28 predicted proteins | sample AAG_UR_Asn_MG_FD_193527 | JGI IMG/M metagenome (GOLD analysis project Ga0302238, IMG submission 193527) | Enriched activated sludge microbial communities from anaerobic digester in WTTP, New Holstein, Wisconsin, United States - AAG_UR_Asn | ecosystem: Engineered > Bioreactor > Anaerobic >... | reverse complement strand
TATATCTGAACTTCAAATATAGTCACTGGAAGTAGCCTCTCCTGCTGGTTTGTTTTAACTATAACTAATGCTCTATCAAATATATATAATTAAGCATTTGCATATTATCGATTCTAAAAAATTTTATCAATTGATTCCCTCATTTAGTCAAAAAAAATCCGGACTTTACCAAAGACTGGCAGTATCATTAACAAAAGCACACCTAAACATGATCATTTTATTAAGCTTACCCACGTTCAGTGCCTGGATCAAGACCAAAAATAACCTTTTTTCAATAGCTGAAAAATACTTCTCCTGCCTGATTATCAGGGATACTCTTGGTTTTACAATGCAGTTGAATTTTTACGAATTATGTCCAGATGCAGGATCGGATTTCCTGATAGTCATAATTACAGAAGGATTCTGATACTAATGTGTGAACCACTGTTTCTTCCAGATTTTACATTCATTGTACCATTGATGATAGAAAGCCTCGAATGGATATTCTTCCAGCCTATTCCACTGCTTGTTTTGATCAGTTCGGTGTCAAATCCTATTCCATTATCGATAATTTCCAGATCAAGATATTCATCTTTATAGCGATTAAGTGTTATTCCTATTTTGGTCGCTTTAGCGTGTTTAAGTGTATTACTGAGTATTTCCTGAATAATCCTGTAAAGGGATATTTCAACATTCTCATCAAGCCTGTCACTGTTAAGGTTACATATTAATGAAGCCTGGATTTTCTCAGATAAATTAATTTTTCTTACCAGTTCTTTAACTGCAGCCGTAAGGCCCAGTCTAATCAGTGGACCAGGCATAAGGTTGTGGGAGATGTTCCTTACTTCCTGACAGACCTCATCAATTATGCGGGTTGAGTTGGTAATAGTCTGTTCATGTTCAGGAGCAAAGGCTCCCGGAAGATCCATCAATCCTGATAAATGAAGTTTTGTTAGGGAAAGCATCTGTCCTACGCTGTCATGCAGATCACCTGCTATTCTTTTCCGTTCAGCTTCCTGGGCTTCAATAACTGCTTTAAACCGTTCTTTCTCCAATTCAGCTATTTTGCGTGCATTTTTTGATTTCTGGCTGATCCGGTAAATCCTGAATCCAAGTAATGCTGAAATAAGCATTATAATTATAACTGCAATCAGTAATACTATCTGTGATTTACGCTTTTCCTGTTCTTTTTCAAGGTTTAATATCCTGTTTTCCTGTTTCAGTTTTATAAAAAGAGTTTCTATGCCGGCAACATTACCCTTTTCAGTGAGCCACTCATTGTGCAGATCATAGTATTGCTGAAGATTAAGATAGGCATCTTTATAATCCTCCTTTTTTCTGTGTACATCTGCAATGTGCCTGTAGGCATCTTTCATTTCTTCCTTAAGACCATATTGTTTTGACAAAGTGAGACTGCTGTCGAAATATGTCAGTGCTTCGTCAAGTTTATCAATCCTGACATTAAGAATGCCCAGATTGTTATAAACTGAGCTGATATTCTGTATATCGTTGTTTCTCCCTGAATAATGAAGAGCTTTGTTATAATAATCCAATGCTTGTTCCACATTTTTCTCATACATGGCTATTACCCCCATGCTATTGCATGCTTTACCGGCATTGGCATGATCGCCCAGATTTTCTGATAGTTTAATACATTTGTTATAGAAATATTTGGAACTATCGTATTTCATCAATTCAAAATAAATATCTCCCAACAGCAGGTATTCAGAAACGACGGAAAGCGAATCGTTGAGTTGGTTCTTCATTTTCAATGATAGATTTACAAACTCCAGGGCTTTATCTGTTTCACTCAACATATAATAAACCCCGCTTAAATTGGAAGCTGCTGCCGCTATGCCTGGTTTATCATTAAGTGAGTCAAGAAATACTATTGCAGATAAAAAATATGAAGCAGCTTTGCTATAATCACCCGTGGCCCTGGCAATTAATCCCAAATTATTTGAATTAATAGCTTCCAACCTTCCGTTGCTTAGTGTTTTTGAAGCATTAAGTGATTCCATAAAAAAAGTCTCGGCTTTCGCGAGATCATTCTGAGAATAAAAATATTTTCCAAGGTTTGAAGCATTTAATGCAATCCCTTGCAGATCATTAGCTAATCTGCTATTATTCAGGTTTTTTTCAAGATCTGCCCGGATCCTGGCTGTATCAGATTCCTGCAATATATTGTATATTCCCGGTCTGATCCCGGCTTTTAAAGTTTCTGTAACCTGGTGTATAGCATGAATTTTAATTGATATTTCAGGATAAACAAGAGGTACCAGCAGCAAAACTGCAACTTTTAAGAACTTTCCTTGAAATGGTCTCATTTTTTTTGAATTTTTTATCAAAAGAAATATCTGCTTATAATAACTGAGAAGGTATTGGCATCTTTTTCTGATACCTGTTATCATAATCGAAGGTTATCTCTCCGGAGGTTTTGTCAATCATAATGAAGTTCACGTCATTCCATATCTGTCCGTTCCCTCTTTTGATACCATAAAGTACATCAATCCTTGCGTTTCCGTTTACGAATGACAACTTAATCCTGGAATCATGGATAGCCTGAATGTGTTTGATAGTTACAGGTTGTTTGGCAACTGTCTTGATCCAAGTAATACCTTCATTGTTTATAAGTTCGCTGATTTTGCCAACTTCAGAACAAAGAACCGGAATTCCATTTTCCATATTGTCGTAAATTGATGAGACAGCTTTAACCAATGATGTGCCTTGTATTATTGCACCATTATTGTTGAGATATTTTAGAAGCGTATAAAGAAATGCAACTGATTTTGGATAATCCTGTTTTATCAGGTTGTTATTCCCGTTTATCAGGTATGATACCAGGTCAAAATTGCCTCCGTCAGCAAAATATTTATTCAAATCTTCACCGGGAACAATACCGGGAATCATTGCATATATGTAGCAGTATCCGTTTGCATCTACATCCATAATATATTTTTCTTTATGGGGAAAATGATCATTGGGCATATAGTATTTCATTTCCCCTTCTGCACTAAATACGGTTGTGATTCCCTGACTTGAAGAATCCTGAGGGAGATAAATATTGCGAAGCCAGTGGGCATTGCCTGAATGATCAAATTTTGCCAGATAAAAGCTGCCTTCTTCATGGGATGTTATTCGAAAAGTGTCAACAGACAAAGTATCTTTGAAAAATCCAAAGACATATAAATAATCATCACCCGATTCAGCAATACAATAACCTGAATTTACAGCAGATCCCTTAAATATCTTTATCCACTGTGCTCTGTTTAATGTATCACGCCTGGCAACAAATGTCGTAGTACTACCCGAACCGGATAAGCTATCTTCAGCTTCAGACTTTGAACTTTCACTGATCATTCCCGTCATGTAAATACCACTGCCATTTATTATAATATTACTCCCCGAATTGTCAGCCTGCATTAATCCTTCAGAAATTACACTCCCCCAGATTTTTTTTGACAGATTGTATCTTTCAAGATTCTTCCTGATATCTATAATTATTGCATTGTTTACCTGGTATTCCGGTAACAGCACTCCCGGGGGAGCACCGATATATGTGGGATCACATATCACAAATTCCCTGTTATCGTAAGTAAGATTCCAATTTAAACCTGTATTTGTTACGTCTACGGCAGAACAGATGTGGCCTTTGAAATCAAGAGCAATAACATCAAGATTTAACAGACTTTTTACCAGATAGGAAAAAAGTATTGTCCTGTCGTCGCAATCTGAGTAGTTATAAAATAAAACCTCTTCAGGGACCATATATTTCTCCTTGTTAAATTGCTCTTCATCAGTCTTATAATCAAATCCGTACTGCACTAGACTTAAAAGAAACCGCAATGCATCCGATCTGCTTTTATTAATAAGGAAAGGTGCGATCCTGTTCTCAACAGACTCCTTAAAAGTCTGGGAAACCGGCAATGAGAAATAATAATCAACATCCATCCCCGGAAAATCCGTATAGTAATTAACTGTATTCTGGTCATATTCCAATGCAATTGAATAATCTTTCCCGTCATAAGGAAATGTAACTATTCTCTCACTTTTATTCCCTTCAAGCAAGAAAGGTCTTGCATGAAAAACACTCAGATACTTATGTCCTTTAAAATGTTCTATATCATAAGTTTTGATCTTTTTACCATCACACTTAAACGCGTAATATCTCTCCCCATTGATATTGAACCAGGGTATGTCATACAAGGTCTGGTCTATTGCCAGGAGGACACTTAAGTTATCATTGCTGTATCCGATTTTTGCTTTGTAATTTGACTGGATAAGCAGGAACCATGCTATGACTTTCTGAGCATTAGGCTCTTCGAATACCGATAGGGAAAATTCATTCAAGAGACAAAAATAATCCCAGTCATTCAGATTCAACTGATCACATAAAAGTAGAATCTGGTTCAGAACCGGTTGATAATCTGTGTTAAGAAGAAAATCGTAACATTTTTTTATTCTCCCTGGATCGGGATGAGATATTTCGGGGAGCTCTTTCAGTTTAGGATCAAACTGAATCGTAAATACAGTGTCAAGAAACTTTAGTGATGCAGAAAGAAGGGTTCCGGATGATATTCCTGCCGGAAGCTCATGAAACAAAAAAACTTCTGTTATTCCTTTAATGAATGGTGTTCTTTTGATGGAATCGGTATCAATACCAACCCCGGGTGTCACTTTATAATTGGTAATCTGTTCAGGTTTTTTTACCTCCGGAAGCTTTTCTGGAATTTCTGAAGTATATTCCCTGAAACTCCCTGATAGAAGGTCTGAAAATTCTTTTTCAGCTTCTTTTAATAATTGTAGCCATTCAATATTCATTGAATCAATGAAATTTTCAAATTCAAAATTTGATCTTTCTTCCATTGAATTAAAATCTTTCTGGATTTCATCAAGAAACTCTCTGTATTCCTTGTCTTTTTCCTGTGAGTTCAGGACTGCAGGAATAATAATTATACATAAAAGGAATATTAACTTCTTCATGGTGTTATTTGATTTTTATTTCCCACAAAAGTTTTAATAACAATAATTCAGTTTTTGACATAAAGAATTTTGAAGTAAAGATAATCTGACATTACATTAATTTAATAGTCTTTACAAGGTATTTAAAATACCTCCTTCCGGGTATTCTACGTCAGTACGGACATTCATAATTTTAAGTTAGTTAACCTTTTGATTTTACCGTGGTTTAGTTAATAATGTAAATCAAATCATAAAAGACCTGAAAACAATTAAAATCTGATGATATGAAAACTCTGAAAATCAAAACATTGTTAACCATTGTCACTTTGACGATTCTTGTTGCTTCCTGTTCCCTTCTGGATGATGACAAGGAAGCCTATGATGGCAAGATAGAGGGGGCTGGATTCCTATCTGTCCCTTCGCAGATGGATAAAACCGGATGGACTGTGCAATCAGGATTTAACGAAGGGATTGTTACCGGAAACGATTTTACGGTAATCCTTAATGAAAATACAGTTCAGCTGATAAGTGTACTTGATGCTGATTCCCGGCCAGTGCTTATGTCTATTGATGTAACAGATTCTAAATCATCAACATCTGTTATTAATGCCGAATCCACTGCTGAAGCTCTGGTATTTATGAATCCTTTCTTCTGCACAACCGACCTTGTTGAAGCAGCTGAACTTAAGCGTCATATCTCAACCCTGAATTCCTTCAACAATCTGGTAAAGACTATAAATGATCAGTATGAAGACGGATCTTTCATGATATCAGATGATAACACTGCACTGACGGAAGCCCTTTATCTTGTTTACAACGATCTCGTCAAATCAGCTGACGAGATATCATATAGTAAAAACCTGCCGACAAACTCCTCAAAAGGATTTTCTCCCCATCCCGATTTTATCGTCAACGGGCTAAGTATTGCTGATTATCAGCAATCAAACAATGAACTCTCTTTTAAGATATCCAACGAGGCTAAAAGATGGATCAGCGTTTATGTTGATAAAAGTACTGATGGCACTAATTATATAAAATCATCTTTGCCTGATGACCTGATTCCTTCTCCCGATATCAGTATCTGGAACATTATTACCCAGGGAAGTGTCATGCCAAAGCAATACAGCCGGCAGATTAAAACTGATATTACAAATTACAAATCAGTTGCAGTAAAATGCTATGGCCTTGGCACTCATAATTTAATAAACAATATGAACGACGATGATTTTTATCGTGCCATACTACCCGCATTTTGCAGTGCTGTTTTCGATCTGACAGTACCTGTAATTTCGGTTGTTACGGGAGTCAAATTAGGTCTGAATCCTGAATTGAGAGGAAGGCCAAGTAATGATCCTTTCTACAGGCTTGTAGAAAAGATGATGAGGAATTTTGCAAAGGATCTCGTTTTTAAAGCCAAGTTATATAAATGGTACCGTGAAGGTGATATTACAAAGATTGCAGGAGGGATCGTCAAAGAAGTATTTAAAACGTGTGGAGATGAACCTTCACTAATCGCTGACATCATTACACTTAAAGCCGGCCGGGAAGTTGCCCGTGCTACAGTAAACTCATGGCTGTACCCTATTCGCTTAATAAATGCAAGCATCACGTCCATAAACATAGTAGTATCTCTGTGTTCAATCCTTTCAACTGAAGCCATCACTGATTTTAAGTTTGAGAATAATCCGGCAGATTTGCCTGTTACTGTTTATGGTTGTATTAAAAGCTATTCAAATAAGCGACCCGTAGCAGGGGCTTCTGTAACCTCATATGATGGAGCCGGGAACTTTCAGCAGGGAACAATAAGTGATGAAAACGGGAATTACACCTTAAAGGCAACCTCAGGGCTTGTCAGAATAAGAGTTGTTTCATATGGAAACAAAGCTACCAATCAGACATTAATGATTCCGGCTGATATTCTGAACCAATACCCATCTGATTTTTATGCTCCGATAACATGGGTTTCGGAACATTCAAGTGAAACAGGCAATGTAACAGGATCTGTAGTAAACGCCATTAATCTTAATCCAGTGTCAGATGTCACTGTTGCTTTGAGACCAGGAGAAAATGAAACAAACCAGGAGGTCATTATTGAAGTGAAATCTGATAATAACGGGATGTTTTCATTCAATGACATTCCTTCCGGAACGTACACAGCGTATTTTTCAAAGGAAGGATATATCAGCGATTTTATTGTGCTCTCGGTACTCGGAGGAATGACAACTTCTGATTTCTCCATGAATCTTTCACCTGACATACGTACGGAGGGTGGATACAGAATAATCCTTAGCTGGGGTACTCACCCTGAAGATCTCGACTCACATATTTTTACTCCTTCGATTTCCGGATATAATTATCATATCTATTATTCGGATAAAGGTGATTTATATCATCCCCCGTTCATTAGTCTTGATGTAGATGATGTTAGTTCTTACGGCCCCGAAACTATCACAATTGAAGAGACCTTTACTGGCAAGTACTATTATTCGGTGCATCATTATTCCGGCTACGGAAACCTTACCGGATCAAATGCTACTGTAAGCCTTTACGGAGTTAACGGATTTATACGTTCCTGGTCAGTACCAACATCCGGAAATGGTTACTGGTGGAATGTTTTTTCCATTGACGGGGATAATGGATATATAGAGAATATCAATGAAATATCATATACCGGACCAGGGGAATATAAAGGAGCTGCTGAAGAAGATGTGAAAAAAGGAAAATAATCGCACTTCAGAACCACAGTATATTATGACATATAAAGAGGGTAAATAAAACCCTCTTTTCTTATAAAATAACAGCTATCGTCATAAATGGAGATTATGCATGCTACTATGTGAATACCTGTCAATTGGTATTCAAAATACCAATTAATCATGATAGAATGACACTTCTGCATGATGTAAATTTGCTTAAAAGAAATTGAACATTTTGTAACAGATTAAAACAAACAATATGAAAAAGATTGTCATGATTATTCTTGCTGCTTACTGCACAGCTGCGGCAGCACAAGACACCCTGATACTGCTGGATAAAACCGCTATCGGGGTTAAAATACTGAAAGATACTGAAAATGAATACTTCTATTATCTGTGGGATGACCAGAATAAAAATCAGCGGGTCATTAATAAGAAATTCGTGAAAGATGCTAAAATTCAAAATTCGGGTACATCCGTTTCTATTCCGGATTCAAAAACTGCGGGGAAAACTGACCTCCTTATTCTTCGTAATGGCGACGAATTAATGGCAGATATTGTTGATATCGGGAAGGAAAACGTTGTTTACCGGGAAGCAGGGAAGGAAGTCAACTATGTCGTGCCGTTGGTACAAATATCCAGGATACAATATGCTGATGGACAAACTGTGTATTATGACAAAGACAGGTCTGATAATAAAGCAGTTATTGCCAGAATCAATGAAGTTGAACCTATATCAGATCCCGTATCAGAAACAGAAGCGATTAGCGGTGATATTGACAAGAACCGGCTCGCCGGATTTGTATTCGGAGGCAAGCTTGGATATTTCATGCCATATAACGACGGACTAAGGGAGATATATGGATCCGGCTTTTCCTATGGGCTTGAACTTGGTTACTGGGGCAGGAATGGGTTTGGCTGGAATATTGAATTACGTGAGTTTGCAAAAAAAGGCAAGGCGACTTCCGAATACAATTTTTCCGGCACAACATTTAATCTCTTGTCTCTGACAACTTCTTTCAACTATTCATTCGTCGAAAAAGGGAAGTTCAAGACATACGCAGGAATAGGCCTCGGAGCAGCATTCTTTTCATTAAGCTCTTCATCTGAATCATATAATGAAACTTTATTTGAGTATTATCCATATGGAGGCATTTATTTCAAACCATTGTACGTGGAAGCAAGGTTTGTAAACACCTCATGGGAAGGCGATAATATTGGCGGTTTTGAATTTTGTTTTGGAATCATATTTTAAAATCGTGTTAAAATGAAACCTAACCGGAAAAGAGTCAGTTTGTCCCTCCTTGTTACGATAATGATAACCTGTTGTTTATCAGGACAGGATCTGAAAGAATATGGCGAAATATTGATTTTAAGACCTCTGGAATTTGTTGGAGGTCTTGTCAAGTCAGAAATTTACATAAACGGCGACCTGATCTGCAAAATTCCGAATGGTTCGAAAGTAAAATACACTTTCTACAAAGATGGAGAGTATACTATAGGCCTAGGAGTTTTTTCAAAAAAAACAGGATCTGTAGATCAGACTGCAAAAACATTCAAACTGACCAGAGGCCAACGCTATTACTTCGTCGTTGATCTGAGTAAATCAAACGATAAGGCGGTTCAACAGGCTGAAGCTTCTTTCGGGAAAGAATTGTTTAGCCAGATATCAAACCTTTCATACTGGAAGTTTGAGGGGGATAAGCCGGATAAAAACTACTTCGCTGAACATAAACCTGTAATGAAACAGGAAGACATTATCAGTCCCCGGATAATTACCGGGGACGAGATATCAGTTGCCCCTCAACCTGCCGCTGTCAGCAGGGAAATTAAACCGGAAATAACAGTTTCGGATATCGACTATGACATCCCTGTTAATGCAAATCAGTACAGGAACCGCTTTGCACTTATCATTGGCAATGAAGACTACAGTTCAAAGAACACATCTCTTGCTCCGGAAGTTAATGTGGATTTTGCCATTAACGACGCGGTTGCATTTTCCCAGTATACAAGATCATTGATGGGAGTGCCCGATGAGAATATTATATTCATTGAAAACGCCACCAGCGTTGAGATGCAGAAGGCTGTCAATAAGCTCAATCTTATAGCAAAGAACATGAAAGGGGAAGCTGAACTGATTTTCTATTATTCCGGGCACGGACTTCCTGATTTTATTACCCGTGAACCTTATCTTATACCTGTTGATGTATCCGGTTCCGAAATGAATTATGCAATATCGCTTACAGATGTTTACAGAAAGCTGACAGAGTTTCCTTCAAAACGGCTAACAGTGTTTCTTGATGCCTGTTTCAGCGGAGGGGCGAGGAACAACAGCCTACTGGCAAGCCGCAGTATCAGGATAAAGCCCAAGCCTGAAGAACTGCAGGGAAAGCTCGTGGTCTTTGCTGCCAGTGAGAATGAACAGGCAGCCCTTTCATATCGGGAACAAGGACATGGGATGTTCACATATTTCCTGCTGAAGAAGCTCAAGGAAACAGAGGGCAAATGCACATATGCCGATCTTTCGGAATACCTGAACCAGATAGTTGGAATCAAGTCGCTGCTTATCAACAATGTGGAACAAAATCCTCAGACCAGTATAAGTGAGGTTATAAAGAGTGAATGGGAGAATTGGAGGTTCGATTAGGCATTATTCCATCATCTGTATCAATTATGTTTCCTTCAGCTTTGGCGGAATGGTTTGTTATTCCTGTAACAGCTCCTGAAGCTACTTTTGGTAGTCTTCGATTTTTGCACTCTTTACAACAATAAACATACAAAGTGCAGATATTAGCAGATAAAGGGGTGGTCTATTTATCTTATTAGCAGTCATCATTTAATAGCTGTACAACTAAATCATTCAGATATTTACATCAGGATTTTAGAACGGGAAGCTCAATTACAGCCCTGGCGCCTAAGACTTCTCCGTTCTGACCGGTGATATTGTTCATGGAAGTGCTTATCCTGATCTTTTCAAGCCTGTAAAATAAATCAATTAGTTGTTTTACAATAACAAATCCTTTCCCGGTACTATTAGTTAAGGTATTTGTTGAATTTAATCCCGGTCCGTTATCTTCAATAATAATCCTGATAGACCTGTTAACATACTGTATGAATATTTTTAAGAATCCCCCTGATAGTTTTCTCCTAATACCATATTTTATCGCGTTTTCCACATATGTATGAATGAGCATTCGCGGTATCCTGGATTTCAGATCAACATTCGGATTAATATCAATTATGAAGCTAAAAGAATCACTATTACGAAAACGTTCCAGCTCTATGTAATTCTTAACAAAATCAATCTCTTCCTCCAAAGGGATAATAATCTGTTCGGAATTTATAACTGTTTGCCTGATCATTTTAGCATACTTCCCAAAAATATAGTCGGCCTTATCCATGTCTTCACCGGAAGCATACAGACTTCCTATTGAATTCAGGATATTGAGTGTAAAATGAGGGTCAATCTGATTTTTAATAGCCTTCATCTGAAGGGAAGCAATTTCTTTCTCGGTATTCCGCTCAATCTCCAGACGGTGTTTTAGCATTTTGTAAATAATCATAACAAATAATAAAACTGATAAATAAAGGCCTGGAGAATAAAGAAATTTGAAAAAATAAAACGGATTCTTTTCATAGCGGAGATAAGTTCCAACATTAGCTGTTTGTAAAAAGAATAAAGGTTTTTCTTTTACATTCACAATTGCTGAAATGAACAGTGCCGGTATTTCTGTAGAAAATTTATGGACTAAAGAATTGGAAAAATTGTCCTGAGTAATAATAATACTCTTCCCGTCTCTTCCCAAAAATATATATTCCTTCCGACCATCGAGATTAATATCCAGAAAATCAATAGGATCAGCCCCTACTATTTCAGGAAGTTTTATTGTTCTTACAGTATTGAAAGAACAATCCATCTCCTGTATCTCTGTATTCCTGTTCTTCAGAAAGAAAAATGTTTCATCCTTACTATCTTCGTTGATAAAGAGCCGGGAATATGTATTTTCATTATCGTTAAACTCTTCTTCTGCAAGCTTGTTTCCGAATATATCAAACAAATAGAAAGACGACGAAAAATTGTGCACACCATAATAATCATGAAATGCAACAAGGCGTTTTTCTCCATTATGACAAATTGGTACGACTGACAGGCGTGACGGATATTCATAAAATTTTAAAGGCGGAAATAAAAATTCCAGATCGTTGTTTAAAACCATTAACCATGAATATTGATCTGTATAAGGTACATTCTCATCAAGATTACCTGTAGCCGCTGTACTTAGTACGAATTCATTCCCGGGTATTTCATCAAGTTCTGAAACAATACATCTGTCAATAACTGCACCGCTCAACGGAGATTTAATAAGAGAGTCATTCCCAATAATATAACGATACACGTTTCGTGGTTGTTTGCAGTATCCGGAAGTAATATAAAAATAGAAATCCTTATAATTTATTTCCGGATTGGCTAATATTCCAATACAATGAATATAAGGTATGTTATTGCTTTGAGGGTTTTTTATCCAGGAATCAATAAACCTCATATTCACTATAGCTTCCCCGGTTCCTGTTGCATCTATAATACTCAGAAAAATAGAATCCTGACTAATTGTAAAAACATAAAACTCTTCTTTATTATCATAATTATAATCTCCTGTGAATAATGAACGCATGTATTCCGGATGATACTTTAAATTATACTGATTAAGTATCTTATTGTCTTTCATTACGATGATCTTTGTTTGTTCATTATCTGCCAGATCAATAGTTATGAGTTCGCTGTTCCCGTCAAAATCCAGATCTTTGTAGAAATAATATACATTCGAACGAAGAACTTCTTCTGAAATTTTTTTGACCCTATATTTTGAAAAAGATACAGGGATTAATAAAACCAGAATAATCCAAATGACAAGACTAATAAATGCAGGATGCAGGAAAGCTGAATGAAACTTTATCTTAACCATGATTTTTGTTCCTTTTCCTGATGAGGTCGAATGTAGATTTTGCCGCGGTCTTCTTCAGGATATTCCGCCTGTGTGTATTTACAGTATTAAGGCTTATAAATAATTGTTTTGCAATATATTCACTTTTATGTCCCTCAAGGATTAACTTCAGGATTTCAATTTCCCTGTCACTAAGCATCTGATACTCTTCCTTTAATTTAGTTGTGTTAGAGGATAAATGCCGTTTCAGCCTTTCCAGAGTATCTTTAAGTTCATCAATGTCAACAGGTTTTTGAATATAATCAAATACTTCGTACTTGATGGCTTTAATTGAATAATGTGGATATGCAGTAACCAAAACAATAAAAGGACGATAATGATTAAAATTGATTTTATCAATCATATCAAAGGCCGACATGCCATTTTCCAGTTCAACATCAAGAAAAATAAGATCCGGCTGATTGTTAACTATGTAATCCAATCCTTTTTTTGAATTGGTGAAAGAATCCAATATTGTGATAAACGTGAATGAGTTAAGAAGTTTTTTTAACCTTTCACATGCGAAATGTTCATCATCAATTATCACAACCTTCAATGACACCATCAACCGTAAACTATATAATTAATTATCACTGCTATCCGATTACTATTCCGGTCTGATCAGTTAATAAAGCCAAAATTAAGAATAGATATCGATTTTACAATCTTACAACGACCTTTCAAGATGTTTTATTTTAGATTCCGTGTGTTGATTAAATTTATTTAAAAGACACGCTGTATCAGCCAGTCTTTAATGAAAAGATGTATAAGGCTGATCCCTCTCATCCGGAATGCAGTCAGCTGCTTTAGCTAAGAACCTAACTGCTTGTCAATCTTGTGAATGAGTAATAATCGCCATTGTCTATTCAATCATAGCTAAAACCAGGTTCATTATTTTTAGCATGTACCGGAAAAAGTCAGGTACCGGTATAATTCCCCTATTAATTTGTGATATTACAAGAATTGCGCAACAATCTACGAATCAATTAATTATAGCGTCTGTGGCAAACTGGTTTTACTTTTCCAATTGCAATCTCTTTTTAGGATATCCTATCAACAGAACCGGGTTGTCTGTTTCCTTTTGATTATTCCTTATGATTTCCAGTTGGGCAAATAAATTTTTAAACGGACTGTTTCTCATTTTTGTATCAATTTTTGACAGTTCATGCGGATAATAAACTGCATACAATTCACCATCAGTTAAGGTTTTGGGAAAAGGAATGTCTTTATCAACACCCGGAGTCCAGCTAAAAGACTTTCCAAGTATAAACTTATTACCGGTGAAATCGTCCAGGTATGATTGGATTAGTGCATACTTACCATTAGTTTTATTCAGAATATAATAACTTTTGTTATAATGAGCTCTGTTAAAGCTGCCTTCGCTTGTCCATCCGGTGAATAAACCGTACTGTATTATTACATAAGCCGGATTCTGACATGGTTCATAAGTTATAAATATGTCCCCTTCAAAAGGCATTAGATTGGGTTTAAGGATTTTATTCTTGTATTCGGGTATAAGATAAGCCGTCAGCTCTTTATCCTTTAAAGTAAATAATGTGTCATCCAGCCGGTACCTGAGATATACGGATCCCTCCCCAGGGTAGAATATCAGTCTCTGTAATATATTGTCGTTAATGTCACTTCGTGGAATAATAAAGGTCTTGTTGCTTTTAATACCCCAGAGAAATTGTCCTTTGAAATTCTGAACAAAAACAGCATAGGGATTTGTTTCACCCCTTGAGATTCCCTCAATGGATCCCATAATGAGTGAGTCCTGGTAAACCATAAAGTTCAGCCACCGGCCCGGGAAGCATTTTTTTATTGAAGGCAGGAATTTCTCAGCCTTAACATCGAAACATCTTATGTTTTCATTTTCAACAAAATCATCCACGAAGAACAGCATATTACTTTTCCTGTGGAAAGAATACCTGCATGAGCCTGATATTTCCCCGGGTCCCCTTCCGTTCTTTAATATTGTATTGATGAACTTTCCTTCTCCGGAAAATTTATAAACATTATCCCTGTCGGCAATAAGAATATATTCACCCGAAAGACTGATAATCTCCCTGATCTCTCCAAGCAATGATTCATTAGTGGTTTCAAGCGGAACAAGCCTGCAATCCTCTATTAAATCGCTTAATTTGAGATCGGTTGATAATTTGCAGTTGTCAAGCTCAACGTGAAAGGCGGTTCCCGCTTTTTGTTCATTTTTGCTTCCGCAGTTCAGAAAGCAAAGTAAAATGAATAGTGTAATTATTAATAAGAATATCCTTCTCATAACCGATATTATCAGTAAATATATTCCTATTTATTCAGCTAGTTTTTGCAGGTGATATTTTATTTTGTCTTTTCCGACACCCTTGCTAAAAACCAATGAATCATCCTTGGTAATTAAATGTATCCTGTAGTCCCCTGGTAATATCATTCTTGAATTACAAGGTAATGGAAAGTCCGGGAATTTATATTTATCAAGTTTAAATGTTAGTGTAGCGTTACTAATATTGAAAATTCCTGTTGTAAGACAACTCATTTCTTTTTGAAAAGCTGCTCCTCCGGATGGCCATTCTTCGTAATTATCAGCTCTGAATTCGATTTCACACCAGTACTCCTGGTCTTGAAGTACAAAATAGCCCATATAAAATCCTTCCGAAAAGCTATTTTTTTCTAAAACCGCCCGATAATCTTTGTCAAAGATATCTCTTTCACAAGCAATCCAAAATAGCGAACAGGCAATTAGAATGATGTACTTTTTCATAATTTAGTTTTGATTTTAATGATATGATGCCTGACCCGCTCAAGCGGGAGACTCCACACGACTGAAAATCACACGAATACGCGTTAGCACGTTTAATACATGTGGGTTTCATTTTGCCAGTATATAGTGTTTTTAAAGTTACTGTTATTTTTAACATTATCAAAATGAAAGATCAGCGTTGTTTATCCCTGTCATTCTTCACTATCAAGATATTCCAGTACCTTCCTGTAAAGATGCGGCTGAATATCGGGGTGGGTAAGATTTTCCGGCAGATGGTCAAACATGCATATCCCGGCAATCTCGGAAATATCCGGTACGGGACCCAACCGGAAGACTTCTGCAAAATATAGTTTTCCGTATCCGGTAATGCCATCCTTGAATACCGAATAAGAGGAAACACAACTGAGGGTGAACTCAACAGCACCGGTTTCTTCCATCAGTTCCCTCCCGGCTGCATCGTCAGGCGATTCACCCTCTTCTATATGCCCGCCCGGGATCTCCCATGTGCTGCGATCATGATGGCGCACATAGATCCATTTTCCCTCAAAGCGGGCTGCTATCACCGAGTAAGTGAATGCTATCCCGGGAACAAAGTCCCTTGCCTGAAATTTTACTTCTGTCATAAGCCTGGATTAAGGTATGCGAAAATAGCCATTATCACGATAAGTTTTAATTGAGTATTTTTACAGCTTCAGATAAGCGTATGGGACTCTTCATAGTACTTGCAGTAACAGAGCTACTCACGCTGGCAGTTATAAGGCAATATCTATATGAAAGATCGTGGCTGAGTTACTATTTTGCCATAACGATTCATGTGGCACTCAGCATATGGATCTGGATACTATGGTTTAAGACGGTTTCATTCAGGGGAATGCCCGACGATCCTGCATACGAGTGGTCGGTAATGAACCTGAGAGGGATGCTGATGACAGTGGTTGTACCGAGAATTCTGATCATCGCGGGTCATTACACGGGAAAACGGATTTTCAGGGCTTCGGGAACCAGGCCGTCAAAACCATCCATAATCGCGATCGTATTGGCTTCCATTATCTTTGTTGTCCTCTCTTCCGGCGCCCTGATCGGAAGGTTCAATTTCAGGACTGAAAGCCACGTCATACGGATTAAAGGCCTGGACCCCGGTCTGGAAGGTTTCAGGATAGTTCATATTTCAGACCTTCATCTGCCCTGCTTTTATCATCACCACGAAAGGCTTGCGGAAGTAATGCAGGCAATCAATGAGCTTGAGCCCGACCTTATTGTCAACACCGGTGATTTCATCAACTTAGGATGGAGGGAGTTCGACAGCTTCGACACCATCCTTTCGAAGGCAAAAGCCCGTTACGGGCAATATGCCGTGATGGGTAACCACGATTTCGGGACCTACCATCCCACCTATACCGATGCTGAAAGGGAAAACAATGTAAGGCTGATGAAGAGCTTCATTGAAGCATCGGGTTATAAAGTCCTGAATGATGAATTTGAGATGCTGAATACAGGCAGTTCTTCAATTGCCCTGATCGGAGTCACCACATCAGGCTCTTTTCCCGACATAGTACATGGCGACCTCGAAAAGGCCTCGGAGAAAATTTACGGGGAAGACCTGAAGATACTGCTTGCCCATGATCCCAACCAGTGGGACAGGGATGTTGCGGGAAAGACCGATATAAGTCTTACCTTGTCGGGGCATACCCACGGAATGCAGGTAGGAATATATACAAAACTTTTCAAATGGAGTCCGGCAAAGTATTTCTATCCCAGGTGGGACGGAGTACACGAGCTGAACGGGCAGTATCTTGTTGTAAACAGGGGGCTTGGCGTTCTCGGCATACCCTTCAGGATCTGGATACCGCCGGAAATAACCGTGATAACCCTGATGCCCGGATAATAAAATAGTACGGGCAGCAGTATTAAACCGCCGCCCGTGTTCGACTGGTAAAGCTTTATCCTCTTCTGCCTAACTAACCTGATTAACCTGATTAACCTGATCACCCTTATCAACCCTTACAGAAGACGGGCGAATCTTTGAACCATGAAATAAGATAAAACAATAACCAATCTATATTAATGCACATCAACCTATGCGAAATACACCATATTTTTTTACTTTAGAGAAGTTATAAAACATGTTTATATCTGAAATGCTCAGTTTTAATTTTTTTTAACAACTCATAATGAGACAACTACTTGGGAAAAGCGCCGCAATGTGTTTTACTGTCATGATCCTTGCCGCTTCATGCAAGGGAAAAGAGGAAGGATGGATAAGGATTAACCAGCTCGGATACAGGCCGGGCGATGTAAAAGTGGCAGTGTTCATGGGAAAGGGCTCAAATGAGCTGCAATCGTTCAGGGTGATCGATGCGGTCACGGGAAAGCTGGTCCTGGAAAAGACAGGTATTTCAGAATCAGCTCCCATGGAACCATTCACAAGCTGTTACAGGCTCAGCTTCACGGAGTTGAATGCTGAAGGTCTTTATAGGATAGAGGCGGGCAAAGCTGTTTCACCCGAATTCAGGATCGCCGATGATGTTTATGCCGGCACAGCTGACTTCCTTCTCACTTATATGCGTCAGCAGAGATGCGGATTCAATCCATGGCTGAACGACTCATGCCATGTTCACGACGGCTATGTGATCTACGGGGGAAAGGATGATTCGATGCACATAGACGTTACGGGAGGCTGGCACGATGCCGCCGATTACCTGCAATATGTTGCAACTTCGGCAAACGCGACCTACCAGATGCTCTATTCCTTTTCAAGCAATCCAACATCATTCGGTGATGAGTATCTTGCAAACGGACTGGAAGGAAAGGACAATATCCCCGATGTACTCAACGAAAGCAAATGGGGCCTCGACTGGCTTATAAAGATGAATCCCGCTCCGGATGTGATGTACAATCAGATTGCCGACGACCGCGATCATATAGGATTCAGGTTTCCCAATGCCGACACTGCCAATTACGGTAAAGGACCGGAAAGGCCTGTTTACCGCTGCACCGGGAAGGAGCAGGGTTTATTCGGTTATAAAAACCGTGCCACGGGTATTGCTTCTACTGCAGGCAAATTCGCATCCGCCTTTGCAAGGGGATCATCGGTGTACGGTGCCATCGACGGTGAATACGCGGAACTTCTCAGGGCAAAAGCTGTAGCGGCCTTTGACTACGGCCTGAGAAATCCCGGATCATGCCAAACCGCTCCGGGAAGAGCTCCCTACTTCTACGAGGAAGACAACTGGGTTGACGATATGGAACTGGCAGCCATTGAACTGTACAGACTTACGGGCGATGCCTATTATCTCGAACATGCCGTTGCGTTTGGAAGGCAGGAAAAAATAACTCCCTGGATAGGCGCTGACACAGCCAGACATTACCAGTGGTATCCCTTTATGAACATGGGACATCCTGTCATTGCATCGGAATCGGGCACTGCAGGACACAGGGAAGAATTCCTCGGGTACATGAAAGAAGGATTGCAGCTGCTTGAGGCAAGGGGAAAGAAGAATCCCTTTCTTATCGGGGTGCCTTTCATCTGGTGCTCGAACAACCTTGTAGCCGCAACTCTTACCCAGGCTCATCTTTACCGAAGCATCAGCGGCGACAACAGTTTCAGGGAACTGGAAGCTGCTCACCGCGACTGGCTTTTCGGATGCAACCCCTGGGGAACCAGTATGATAGTCGGCCTTCCCGAAAACGGCGACTACCCTGTCAACACTCATTCCTCGTACGTGTTAAGGGGAGAGCAGGTTCCGGGAGGACTGGTTGACGGCCCGGTTTATTCAACCATCTTCAATAACCTCAAGTACATCTATCTGTCAGAAGAAGATGAATACTCGCGGTTCCAGACCAGCCTTGCCGTTTATCATGACGATTTTGCCGACTATTCGACAAATGAGTGTACCATGGACGGAACAGCCTGCCTGATTTATTACCTGTCGTCTATGCAGAATGCAAATGCGGGGGAGAAATGACAGCATGCTTAGCACCAGCCGGAAGCGGTGACTGGGGATTTCAATACAAAACCATCTTCTCGCGCAGGCAAACGATAAGCATTATCGTGAGTCCCGACAAGGGAGTCATCGTGAAGGCGCCGTACAGAACTCCGGCAAAAACGATCGACCGCTTTGTGACTGAGAAATCGGAATGGATACGCAAAGCCCTTGACAAATTCAGTACCCTTATCAGGCTCGACAAGCCGGAAGGCTATTCCGACGGTGATACGCTGCTGCTATTCGGAAAGGAACACACTCTAAGGCTCATCCGCGGAAATAGATACTCGGTAAATCTTGGTCGCGACAACAGCATCGAAATCAGCTGGTCTGACAACAACAATCCGCTTCTCATCCGGGAAATCCTTGAAGATTGGTTCAGTTTTGTAGCCAGGCAGCAACTTCCCGGGGAATTCAGGGAAGTCATGTTGAAGCACATTGATCACGGACTGAATCCGACAGGGTTTAAGGTCAGGAAAATGAAAACCCGGTGGGGAAGCTGTTCCTCAAAAGGAGACATAGCGTTGAGCTACGATCTTATACGGCTGAACAGGGAGTGCAGGGAATATGTCATGGTTCATGAGCTTTGCCATCTCCGGCACCACGATCACGGCAAAGGATTTTATGATCTGCTTACCGATCTTTATCCCGGATGGAAGGAAATCAGAGCAGAGATAAGGAGACATATAAGATAATCCCGTGGCTGCTCCTGAGAAGCCTGGCTTCCGGAGATCAAAAAATAACAACAAATTTTTATCGATTAACGATAAAAAACACTATGATAAACGACAAATTTTTTACCCGAAACGATATGGTTTTTTAGGATCAGATCGTAAATTCCTGTTTGAGTGAGGGGATCTTAACATTCTGAAAACCGGCGTTCTCAAGCCTGGCAGCATAATTGACCTGCGACTCATAGTCTCCATGAACCAGGAAGGTTTCGCGAATCTGGCTCTTGTCCTGACAACTGAGGAAATCCATCATCTCGTTATAATCGCCATGACCGCTGAATGAATCTATCTCTATCACCTCGGCATTAACCTTGTGTACCATCCCGAAAATGGAAACCTCATCGTCGCCCCTGGCGATCCTTGCCCCGAGTGTTACAGGTGAGCAGTAGCCCACAACGAGTATTGTAGTGCGCGGATCGGAGATATTGTTTGCCAGGTGATGCTTTATCCGTCCTGCTTCCATCATGCCCGATGCAGAGATGATGATGCAAGGCTTGTCATACTCATTGAGCCTCTTGGAATCCTCCTGCCTTGTAATATATGTGAGGCTGTTGAATCCGAAAGGATCGGGGTCAGTTTCCATGACCTGCAGAACCTCATTGTTGAAGCATTCGGGATGCATCCGGAATATGCCTGTGGCATTAACCGAAAGAGGACTGTCGACAAATATCTCAACACGAGGCAGTTTACCTTCGTTGAAAAATTTGTTAAAAGAGTAAACGATTTCCTGGGTTCGTCCGACACTGAAGGAAGGAATGAGCAGCTTTCCTTTCTTGTACACGCAGGTATGGTTTACTACTTCGAGCAACTTCTCGTCTGCCCTTGCAAAATCCTCATGAAGTCTGTCGCCATAGGTTGATTCCGTTATCAGGTAATCGGCCTGGGGAAATGGCACGGGCGGCGCCAGTATTCTGCTGGTTGGGCGCCCTATATCGCCTGTATATGCTATCCGGGTTGTCCGGCCGTTCTCGGTGATATAGAGGTTGGCAACGCCGCTGCCAAGCATATGCCCGGTATTTGTAAATTTAACCTTTATGTTGTTGTCGATAGAGAATTTCATATTCTTGGGAATACCAATAAAGAGCTTCATGCATTCCCTGGCATCCTCCTGGGTGAATAGGGGCGTCACGATCGGCAAACCTTTACGTGCCCTTTTCTTATTGAATGTTTTGGTATCATTTTCCTGGATATAGGCCGTATCGGCCAGCATAATCGAACACAGGTCTCGCGTGGCATTGGTACACACTATGGAGCCGGTGAATCCGAGCTTGTAAACATAGGGAATCAGGCCTGAATGGTCGATATGAGCATGAGTCAGAATAATATGATCGATGAGGCAAGGATCGAATCCCAGATCGCGGTTCATGGCATCGGTCTCGAGCCCTTTTCCCTGGTACATCCCGCAGTCGAGAAGAATCCTTTTGCCCATCTCTGTCGTCAGGAGGATCTTGCTCCCTGTTACTTCCCTGGCTGCACCGCAAAACTTTAGTTTCATAATTTGTTCTAAGAATTATACTCTTTTGTTTAACTTTTAAAGATAGTGATTATACACGGGAGGTCAGCGGAAAAACAGCGACAGGATGAGTGTAAACGCGAGTCCGCATACGGCGATTATCGTCTCCATGACGGTCCAGGAACGCAATGTTTGCTTCTCATTCATTCCAAGATATTTGCTTACTATCCAGAAGCCGCTGTCGTTGACGTGCGACAGGATGGTTGCACCCGCGGCAATGGCAATGACAACGAGTGCAACATTCGGCTGGTTCAGATTGAAGGTGGAAAGCAGGGGTGAAATTATGCCTGCTGCCGTTATCATGGCCACAGTTGCCGATCCCTGTGTAATCCTTACAAGCGCGGCAAGCACCCAGGCAAGAACAATTATCGGAATTGATGAATCGGCAAGCGATTCTGCCAGCATCTTTCCTATTCCGCTGTCAACCAGAATCTGTTTCAGGACACCTCCTGCACCCGTGACCAGAATAATGATTCCGGCCGGACCGAGGGCTTTGGTACTTAGATCGAGGATGGTTTGCCTCGACAGGCCATGCTTCAGGCACAGCAGGATTGACAGCAGTGTTGCAATTATGAGCGCGGTAAAGGGATGGCCTATGAAAATGAGTACCCTGGTTAGAATTGTGTTTTCGAGTCCACCCTTGTCAACACCCAGTTCAATGAAAGTCCCCATTAGAATCAAAAGCAGCGGTGCCAACACAAGGGCAGCGATAACACCGAATGAAGGAAGGCTTTTCTGATCCTTCCCTTCATCTTTGCCCATATCCTGAAATATCTCGGGTACTGGAACATAAATACGTTTTGCTATATAGTTTCCAAAAACCGGTCCGGCAATCGCGGCAGTTGGGAAGCCGACAAGTAATCCCATAATGACAACCCATCCGAGCTCAACATCCAGGATCTCGCTCACTGCAGTGGGTCCGGGTGTCGGGGGTACCATTGTATGTGTCACGGCAAGCCCTGCCAGAAGGGGAATAGCATAATAGAGTACCGATCGTTTTGTATCCCTGGTGAGCGCGTACACTATGGGGATAAGGATGATGAAACCCACATCCAGGAAAATGGGTATGCCGACGATAAATCCCGAGATCATAAGCGCCCACGAGGCATTCTTCTGTCCGAACTTCTTAAGCAGGTAGTTTGCAAGAGATCTAGCGCCTCCCGAACTCTCGAGCATCTGACCGAATATAGCGCCAAGGCCAACGACAGTTGCAACAAATCCCAGCGTGCTTCCCATGCCGTCCTGTATGCTCTGCGAGATTTTGTCCAGGGGCATACCGGCCATTATTCCAACGATTATGGATGTTATAAGAAGGGCTACAAAGGCATTCAGCCGGAATTTGAGCACCATCAGCAGGAGAAGAGTCACTCCTGTTACGACTATCAGTACTATGTAAAAAGGGGACATGGGAAAGCTATTAAATTCGAGGTTTCAGGTTAATTATGAATTAAAGAACGGCTAGCGGCATGCGGCATGCGGCACGTCGTTCTTTCGCCCAGTGCTCTGTGCCCTGTGCCCTGTGCCCTGTGCCCTATGCCATTTACAAATTGCTAATTGTTCATTGTTAATTACTAATTGATTTTTACCGGTGCATTCTCCCGTGTTGACCGGTATATTGCCGTAAAAAGTTCAACGGTTTTCCTGCCAGCTTCGCCGGTAACCATAGGTTCGCTGTCATTCCCTATGGCTTGCAGGAAATCCTCTATCTGGCACTGCATGTAGTAAACTGTCGGATCGTATTTGTGGAAAATCTCGGTATCCTCCCTGACCCATTCCGCCAGCATCTTTTCCTCTCCGGGAACAGTCCAGAGATCGTTAACAGGAGCTTCGGCCACTCCCGACCTGCCCGCTATGAACATTTGCCCTCCGTCTGTCTGCACTCCGACCGATGCCCCGTTCTCGCCATGTACGTGTACTTTGCCGAAAAGGCCCGGTTTCTGGGAATTGCTTACCAGGATATTTCCTATTGCCCCGCTTTTGAATTTCACGATTGCAAGCGCGGTATCATCGACCTCGATATACGGATGGTTCAGGTTTCGCCAGAGACCGTAAACCTCGTCGATATCCCCCATGTACCACAGCATGAGGTCGAACTGATGGGGCGACTGATTAACTAGAACACCTCCCCCCTCATCCTTCCATGTACCGCGCCAGGCATCCGAATCATAATAAGCCTTGTCGCGCCATCCAAGCAGTATTACTGTTGCAAGTACAGGCTTTCCGATCTTTCCGTCTTCTATTGCCCGCTTCACTCTCATGGAAGGTGAATACCACCTTCGCTGGCTCACCACTCCGAGTTTGACAGACCTTTCCCTGCAGGTATTAATTATCGCATCGCAGTCGTCAAGGTCTGAAGCCAGCGGTTTTTCAACAAGAACATTTGCCCCGGCCATGGCGGCCTCAATGGCAGGCTGCCTGTGGAAGGGATGGGGCGTGCATACGATAACCAGGTCGCTTTTATTCTCGATTACCATTCGGGAGATATCGGAATAGGCTTTCGTCTTGTACTCCGATGCAAACCTGTTTGCTGATTCGGGAGTACGGCTCCATACACCTGTCAGCCTTGCATTAGCTATGCTGAGAACTGCTTTTGCATGAAGATGGGCAACTTTGCCGCAACCCGCGATTGAGATGTTATAAATCCTTTCTTCTTCCATAGATATTATTTAAGGTACCAGGATCACTTTTTTAAGATCACCTTCTTTGTTATACAGTTTTCTGAACCACTCTGCTCCCTCCGACAGCGGAGCCACTGCGGATATCATATCGGAGACATCCAGTCTGCCGTCTTTCATCAGCTTAAGGACAGCGTCATATTCACCCCTGATGGCACAACTGCCAAGCACCCTGATCCCGGAGGTAACAACCTTCTGAAGAGGGAATTCAATTGTCTTCGAGATGTTTCCGACCAGGACTACTGTTCCTCCCTTTCTGGTGGAAGCGATTGCCAGGTTCACGGTTTCGGTTTTGCCGACCGCTTCGAACGAGATATCGGCTCCTCTCCCGCCGGTCAGGGCTTTAATCCTTTCCGGCACATCAGCATCTGAAGAATTGAAAGCATGGCCGGCTCCGGTTTTCATTGCATAGTCAAGCTTTATGGGATCATTATCTATCGCGATCACCACTCCTGCCCCGGCTATTTTAAGCAGACGTATCAGGAAGGAGCCAATAATGCCGGCTCCGGTAACCACGCACGAATCGCCGGTTTTCAGCGATGCAAGGTTCAGCGCATGAAGGGCGACTGCAGCAGCTTCAACCATAGCGGCCTGTTCGAACGATACCTGATCGGGAATCCTGTAAAGAATATGCTGAGGAACAGCCAGGTATTCTGCAAAGGCTCCGTTTCGCCTGTAGTCGCCCGGCGAAACACCGATCACCTCCCTGTTGTCGCTGAGGTTGTACTTTCCTGCGAGAGTGTACCAGTCGTTCAGAGGGTAGACGGTTGAATCGAATGTTACCCTGTCGCCTGTTTTCCAGTCGCTTACACCTGGTCCGACTGAAGCAATCACTCCTGAAGCCTCATGTCCCATTATTATGGGAGGGATCCTTCGTCCGGTGCTGCCGTCGAGACCCTGAACATCCGACCCGCAAATACCGCATGCCTTTATTCTGACAAGGACTTCACCGGGCTTTACTTCGGGTTCAGGTACGTCTTTGTAAACAAGTTTATTGTATTCCTCCAATACAAGGGCTTTCATAGGCTCTTATTATTTCCGGACCGTAAGCCGCGGGCCGGGGTTCATGACAAATATAATAAAATAGGGCGGGCATTCATTCCACGATAACCACCACTATATCCATTACGTTGGTAAAGGTAGGGCCTGTTGTAATCAGTCCACCAACTTTCCTGAAGAAGTTGAATGAATCAAAACCGGCCAGGTAGCTTATAGGGTCCTCATTCATGGATAAAGCTCTGGCCATGGTTCCGGAATCCGCGACTGCGCCGGCAGCGTCAGTAGGTCCGTCGGTACCGTCGGTACCCGCGGAAAGCACTGTTATCCCGGGGATGTCCCTGAGCTTTATTGCTGCCGAAAGGGCAAGGTGCTGGTTCCTGCCGCCGGTTCCGCTTCCTGTTACCCTGACGCTTGTCTCTCCCCCGTAAAGAAGGCATGCGGGTTTGGGTATATCCTGGTTGTTTCTGAACGACAGTGCGGTGTTTATTATTGATTCACAAGCTGTTTCAACATCGTCCTCAAGAGCGGCATCGATAATGTACGACCTGTATCCAAGCTTCACAGCTTCATTCTTGCAGGCCCGCAGGGCTGCCTGATTGGTGCCGGCAATTATGTTCATGGTACCTTCAAAGATAAGGTTTCCCGGTTTCGGAGTGTCGGGATGATAGCCGGCGTAACCATCGCGCAGGTAATTCATTACTCCCCTTGTCACATCATCGGTCAGGTTATACTTTTCTATCACGCCAAGGGCATCCGCGAAAGTTGTACTGTCGGGCACGGTGGGACCGGAGCCGATAACATCGAGATGGTTTCCGATTACATCCGAGATGATAAGGGTAATGAGCCGCGCAGGTCTTATAGTCCGGACAAGCTGGCCTCCCTTGATAGAGGAAAGATGTTTTCTGACGCAGTTTATTTCGTTTATGGTTGCTCCGCTCCGTATCAGAAGGTTGTTAACTATGTAGAGTTCCTCGGGAATCAATCCCTCGGGCAGATCCGACAGCAGCGCCGATGCTCCTCCCGATATAAGGCAGATGACCAGATCGTTTGCTGAAGCATCCGATGCTATTTTCTTTATTTCCCGTGCCGCCATAAAGCCATTCTCGTCGGGAACCGGATGTCCGGCTTCAGTGACCCTGATCTTTTTGAGAGTGCAGGAATGGCCGTACTTGACAACAATATGGCCTCCACTTATCCTGTCGCCCAGGATGCATTCGACATAATGTCCCATGGCAGCGCTGGCCTTTCCCGCCCCTATTACCAGGATCTTATCAATCCCTTCAAGCGACACCTCATGATTTCCTGCAACAAGGACCTGCCCCTTAAGCTGCAGAACATCAGTAACCAGCTTTTCAGGAAGCACGCCTCTGACTCCGGCAAGAAAGATTCTAAGCGCATTATCTCTGTTTCTCATGTCAAAATAATTATAGAACAAACAATGAAACCAGCCAGATGCATGCAAAGACCACAGTTCCCATCACAATGGTGGAGGTGGTATAAACCCTCAGAGTATCCTCCACCCTGATATCCGAGAAATTGGTCACCACCCAGAAATAACTGTCATTTGCATGGGAAGCTATCATCGATCCGGCTCCCATTGAAAGCAGGGCCAGCACCTTCCCCCATTCCGATCCAAGTCCCAGCATTTCAAGCATTGGAGCAACGATTGAAGCCGCTGTTATTATAGCCACCGTGGATGAACCCTGGGCTGTTTTCATTATGACTGTTATCAGGAAAGGAATCAACAATCCGATTCCGCTACCTGCAAGTCTTTCTCCGATGATCTCACCTGCCCCGGTCGACCGTATGACCATCCCGAACATCCCGCCGGCAGCAGTAATGATAAGAATGGGTCCTGCTTTAAGTATGGCATCGGAAAAAACCAAATTCATATCAGCTATTGACTTGCGTTTCATCAGAAACAGTGCGAACAGGACTCCTATAAGAAGAGCAATCACCGGCTCGCCGGGAAGTTCAAGTATCTTTCTGCCCAATGAATTTCCTTCTGTGTCAAGAAGCCCTGCAATCGATTTGGCCGTTATCAGCAGCAGCGGGACGGCAATCGGGAGAATGGAAAGAAAGACCGGCGGCAAGCTTTGACGTGGATCAACTTCATCATCCCTCCCTGATGAAGGTGCGGTTGCACTGAATTTCTGCGATGCCCACGCGCTCCAAAGGTATGCTGAAACAGCTCCGGGAATCGCAAAGAGGGTGCCCACAATTATCATCCAGCCGACATTGGCATCAACTATTCCGGCTGCAGCAAGGGCTCCCGGATGAGGAGGAATAAGGCAGTGTACCGAATAAAGGGAAGTTGCCAGGACAGTTGCCATAAAGGGCATGGAAACAGCTGATTTCCTGCTGAGCGATTTCGCAAGTCCGCTCAGCACTATGAATCCCGAATCGCAGAAGATAGGTAGCCCGGTAATGAATCCCGTAAGGCCGAGTGCTACAGGGCTCCTTTTCTCTCCGGTTTTTGAAAGCATATAGCCTGCAATGCTTAGAGTGGCTCCTGTCCGGTCGAGAATTACTCCGATCATGGCGCCAAAAATTATAAGAAAGCCTATTGAGGCCATCGTGCTGCCGAATCCTTCCTTCAGGGTACTCACAATTGAAGCGACTGGAAGGGTTACAGCCGCGAGAAGAAGAGATACAATAAAAAGGGCTGTGAAAGCATGCAGCCTGAACCTGGTTGTCAGTGCAATTATAAGTATGATGGAAATCAGTATCAGCAGTGGAATCAGGGCAGAATTCATGTCATTGGCAGCTTAAAATCCAAGATGTATTTTCTTTCAGTAATAAAATCATTGCCCGGCCCGAAAACAGTGTGAGTCTGTTGTTCGCGGCACAGATTATCAGTAAGTTATCCAAAGAACAGATAGGCAACAAGAATTGCAGCCACGGCGCCTGCCAGGTCGGCCAGCAGGCTGCATCCGACAGCATGGCGGGTGTTTTTCACACCTACCGATCCGAAATAGACTGCTATTATATAGAAAGTTGTATCTGTAGCTCCCTGTAAAGTGCATGCCAGCCGGCCTATAAATGAGTCGGCCCCGTAAGTTGTCATGGCATCGATCATAAGTCCCCTGGCCCCGCTTCCACTAAGGGGTTTCATAAAGGCTACTGGAAGAGCACCGGTGAAACGCGTATCGAAACCCAGCCAGGCAAAGAAATGCTCAAAACCACTGATGATGAAATCCATGGCTCCCGAAGCCCTGAAAATCCCTATGGCAACCAGTATGGCAACCAGGAAGGGTATTATCCTGACAGCCACCCCGAATCCCTCTTTAGCCCCTTCTATAAATGCATCATATACATTCACCTTCTTCAACATGGCCAGTACAATGAACAGGATTATAATGGTGAAGAGAATGAAGTTTGCTGCAAAGGTCGATACATCGGCTATCTTTTCCCTGGGAAGTGAACTGAAATAGATTATAATTCCTGCAATTATTGCCGTCAGGCCTCCCAGATAAGCAATTATAACCTTATCCAGAAGGTTTATTCTCTGAACAACGGCCACGCTTATCAAGGCCACAAGTGTTGCCACGTATGTTGCAATAAGAATGGGTATGAAGATATCGGCAGGATTGACGGCACCCAGCTGGGTCCTGTAGACCATGATGCTGACAGGGATAATAGTAAGGCCTGAGGCATTCAGTACCAGGAACATGATCTGGGCATTTGAAGCCGTATCCTTTTGGGGGTTTGAATCCTGCATCTCCTTCATGGCTTTAAGTCCCATGGGAGTAGCAGCGTTATCGAGTCCGAGCATGTTGGCGGAGAAGTTCAGTATCATTGAACCGTATGCCGGATGGCCTTTGGGAAGTTCTGGAAAGAGTTTTTCAAAGAAAGGGCCGAATAGTCTTCCAAGCATTCCCACAACACCGCCTTTCTCACCCACCTTCATCAGTCCCATCCAGAGGGTAAGGGCTCCGGTCAGTCCGAGTGATATTTCGAAACCCGTCTTTGCATTTGCAAAGGTGGAATTTATCATGTCGTTGAATATCGCGGTATTTCCTGAAAAGATCAGCTGACCGAGGGCAACGATGAAACCGATAAGGAAAAACGCGATCCAGATATAGTTCAGGGCCATCTTCGAATAATGATCAGCTAATATAGAGAAATATAAACAGAATAGAAAAAAAAGAACGGCTAGCGGCTGGCGGCTAGCGGTTCGAGTTTCCCACAAGCAGTTCACATCATGCGATGCTCGACGTTCTCTCCTTTTTTAATACATTTGTACATATATCCGTAATATTATGGCAAAGTTCAGCAGGATTGAGGTAATAACCAGGATGCAGGATACAGGCATCATTCCAATTTTTTACCACAGCGACCCTGAAGTATGCAGGAATGTGATAAGCGCATGCTATAAGGGAGGTATCAACATTTTTGAGTTCACAAACCGGGGCGATTTTGCCCATGAGCTGTTCAGCGAGCTCAGCAAGTGGGCTGTCAGGGAGTTGCCGGGCATGATGATGGGAACAGGTTCGATTGTCGATCCGGCCACTGCATCGCTATATATCCAGCTGGGAGCCAATTTTATAGTCTCCCCCATTCTAAACCCCGAAATGTCGAAGGTTTGCAACAGGCGAAAGATACTATGGATCCCCGGGTGCGGATCGGTTTCGGAGATCAGTTATGCAGAGGAACTGGGAGCAGAATTCGTTAAAATCTTTCCCGGTATGCCGGTGGGAGGACCTGCTTTCATTAAGGCAGTCAAAGGACCCTGTCCCTGGTCGAGCATAATGCCCACCGGAGGCGTTGATACAACTCATGAAAACCTTAAGGGATGGTTTGACGCGGGAGCTTCATGCGTGGGAATAGGATCAAACCTGATTTCCTCTGACTTTATCCGGAACAAAGACTGGGATGCTCTGTCAGCAAAAGTTGCCGAAACCCTGAATATAGTCAGGGCAGTGCGCAAAAAATAAAAAAAAGCCGGCGGACCGATCGCCGCCGGAATTATCAATTATTCTCCCGGGGCTCTGTAGAGTTCAATGTTTGAGATCAGGGGAGCGGCCTTTGAACCGGTAATGCTTACTCTTATCCGGGAAGTCTTTACCACGGGGAATTTACGTATCACCTTGTAACCGATGGTAGTGCCGTCGACAAGCTTCTTCCATTCATCGTCAGAAAAAGCCTCAACACTGAATTCCTTCACGCGTTGTCCGAGTCTGATGTATTCCTGGATCAGTATCCTGTTCACTTCCGTTTCGCTTCCGAGGTCGATGATCAGACTGCCTGTCAAAGCACCGTCGGGTGCAGCCCAGTAGGTTTCCGGATTTCCATCATTGACATTGAGAGCTTTGTAAGCCTTTCCCCTTGATACATCGGAGCTGGCTTTCTTCCCCAAAGCCAGTTCGTTCGCGAACTCCTTTTCGCGAAGTTCCCTGAAGCCCATGAGCGAGCTCACGTCATTTTCATGGAGCAAGCCTCTCCTGTCGGGTGGAATATTCAGAAGCAGATTGCTGTTTCGGCCAACCGAGGAATAGTAAAGCTCAAGCAGATTTTCAGGGCTTCTGACCATGGAATCCTGTGATTCGTGATAGAACCATCCGCGGCGGATTGACACATCGACTTCAGCAGGCACCCAGTAGTTCCCGTCTTCATGACCTTCACCCAGGATCCTTGCAAAATCGCCGCCGGGATACATCTCATCCTTTTTCAGAAGACACCAGTTGGTAAGGCTTCCCATTCCGCTTTCATTGCCCACCCATCTTACATCGGGTCCCGCATCGCTGAACATAACTGCATCAGGCTGAAGCTCTCTTACAATCTTATGAGTGTTGGGCCAGTCATAGTATGTTTTGTTGTCGATCCGGCGGGTTTCCCTTGCTCCGCCGTAATAACCGTCACCGCCGTTGGCTCCGTCGAACCATACTTCAAATATCTCACCGTAGTTTGTAAGCAGCTCCCTCAACTGATCCCTGTAATAAACAAGATATTCAGGTGTCCCGTAAACTGCAGAGTTCCTGTCCCAGGGCGAAAGGTAAACACCCATCTTAAGTCCGTACTCGTCACAGGCTTCCCTCAGGTCCTTCAGCACATCACCCTTCCCTTCCTTCCATGGGGAATTCTTTACCGAGTGTTCGGTAAAGGCTGAAGGCCAGAGGCAGAAACCGTCGTGATGCTTGGCTGTTATGATGATTCCCTTCATACCGGCCTCGCTGGCAGTTTTCGCCCACTGGCGGCAGTCGAGGGCTGAAGGGTTGAACACCGCTTCCTTCTCGTCGCCATAGCCCCATTCCTTGTCGGTAAAGGTATTGACCGTGAAATGAACGAACATGTAATATTCAAGTTCATGCCATGCAAGCTGCCTTTCGGAAGGCAGCGGTCCGAATGGTTCCGGAGGACCCGTTTGTGAGCAGGAACTCAGAACCGCTGCCACGGCAGCAATTATCAATATTCTGATCTTCATATACAGTTAAAAGTTACAATTAAAGATCCTTTATTCTGATATTCCTGAACTTGACCACGGACCCGTGTCCAAGGAACCCGATATGGCCTGTGGTATTCTTCAGTCCCGGATGATCTCTTTTATCCATTGTGCCGTTATCGCGGGCATCAGCAATATCGCCGTCGACTATTACCGTTCCGTTAAGGGTAATCTTGATTTTTGTTCCCTTTACATATACTTCCTGGTAGTTCCACTCCCCGACAGGATTAAGGAATCCCCTTCTGGCAGGGATCACTCCGTATACTGAACCGTGGTACTGGTAAGGTTCAAGCTTTGCATATACATCGGCATCATTGTCAAGAATCTGCAGTTCCATTCCCACGTAAGCTGCATCGCCCTCGAGAGGGGTTCTTATTCCGAGTCCGTTATTTGCTGCCGGTGTAAGAAGGAATTCAAACCTGAAGATAAAATCGGAAAATTCCCCGGCGGTATACAGATTTCCTCCGCTTCCGCTTTCCGGTTTGATAACTATCGTTCCATCCTCCACGACATACGATTCCTTGTTTCCAACCCAGTTATTGAGGTTTCTGCCGTTAAAGAGGGAAACGAAGCCTTCCGATTTCTCTTCCGGCGTAAGATTATATTCCTTGTCGCTGATCTCCCTTATATAAATATCCCTGAATGCCAGGTCGGTGCCGTGTGCCTGAAGTTCTATGCTTCCTTTCGGGAATATGGGGCTTTTCCTGTCCCAGTAGTTTTCCATTGTCACATCATCGACCACCAGTTCGCCGTTAAGCCACACTGATACCTTTTCTCCCACCATAATTATTCTGAAGGTGTTCCAGTCTCCCACGGGATTATCGGCCACCTTCAGCGGTTTTGAAGGATGAACCTGGTTGTTGTAGAGGCCTCCCGAACCCACCTGTGCTCCGACATCGGTTCTGGAGGTATCCCATATCTGTACCTGCGGGGTTCCCCTCAGATAGATACCGCTGTCGCCGTCCTTTGTTATCTTCCAGTCGACAATCATTTCGAAGTCGCCGTATTCCTTAACCGAGCAGAGGTTGTTTCCCTTTCCGTTGAACCAGATGCAGCCATCCTTAACGCTCCAGTTGGCTGCTACCAGAAGGTTGGCCTCTTCCTGTCTCCTCTCAAGGTCGACTCTTCTCATTTTTGCCCTGACGACAGGATTTTCAACAAGTCCCTGCCATCCCGTAAGGTCCTTGCCGTTGAACATCGATATGAATCCCTCATCAGCAGGCATGGAAGCCAGGTATTTTATTACCATTTCCTTATTGTATTCGCTTTCCGGACCCGCCAGTTTCTGTGCTGCCTTTCCAAGTATCTCCCTTACAAGAGTGCCGTACATACCCGCTGACGATTCTGCCGACGGGAGGGCAATATGCATGGCTGCTGAAGCAGCTGCAGCTGAAGTCTCGGGATCATCGAGGAAAGTCCCGGCCAGGAATAATGCCTGATAGGTTTTCAGGCTGCCCAGCTGGGTGATTATTTCATTTTTCCGTTCAGCGCTGAGGGCATACGGAAGTATCTTTCGATAGAGCAGAAGTTTCTGTTCATCAGTGACGGGAGCCGTTCTGACCTGCCTGATGTAGCCCCTGAATGCAGGATCTTCAAAAGTTTTGTTCCTGGAAGCCACTATTTCGTAAAGGGCAGATGAAGCCGTGTAATCGCTCCATGATGTAAGAGTCTTGAAGCAGACATCCCTCATTTCGGCATTTCCCTGTTCAAATTCCCTGAGAACCAGATCCAGAGCTACCTTTCCTCCTGTAGTTGCCAAAACGGGTATCAGTCTTTCCCTGGCCGCATTGTTCTGAAGTGCTTCGAGAATGACATCCGAACGTCTGGCGGGATCATCTGACCTGCCTGCAGCTGCCGCGAGGGCTGACTGCAGATCGGCAATTGCGGCTTTATCCTGAACAGATGACAGCAGATTGATAAGATCCTTCTGATCAGCTGGTCCTGCAAGACTGGCCAGGGCCTTTATGGCAGCATTACGAACCGGTTCGTCGGGTGATGAAGCAAAAGGAAGCACTTCCCTGAAATACTCATTTCCCTTGTTCCACGCCATTAGTTCGATAGCTGTTATTTTCGCGATTGAGGAAGCATCCTTCAAAACGGGTTTCAGGAGGGCGATCTCCTTATCTCCGGATACGGACATCAGAGCTGATTTAACAGCTTCCTGGTCGGTTTGTCCGGTTGCATTCTTCATATATTCTATCAGTTCCGGAACGGCAGCCTTTCCCTGTAAAGAGGTGATAGCAGCCGCGGCTTCTGCCCTTACCCTGTAATCAGTATCATTCAGGGCGATCGAGATTACCGGAAGTGCCGTCTTGTTGCCGCTGCGGCCCAGCATCCAGATAATTTCAGGACGCGCATCGGCTTTTGCTTTTGGGTAATATGCTATCCAGGCATTGATTATTTCTTGTCCCGGAATTGCAAGAGATGCTTCATAGGCAGCAAACCTGTAGTTCTTGTCGGAGTATTCGGAAGCCTTTTTCAGGACATTGAATGCATCGAATCCATGGAAGCGTGCATAAATCGACAGAGCCTGTGCCTTGTAGTGGACATTCAGTTTCTTATTGCATTTGGCCATCACCAGCTTGCAGATCTTGTTCATGGTTTTGAGATCGCCTCTGTTTCCCATGTTAAGCGCGTAATTAAGCAGTGATGCCGTGGCTCCGCTGACTTCCCACATGTAAAGCACCGATTTAGCTTCTCTCATTAGTACGGGAAGAGCTGCCGGACTTTCGCTGGCTGCAAGTGCATTCAGTGCCGACGAGCGGGTATTCACATTGATGTCGGAAGCCCAGCTTATGTATTCGTTCACGGCAATCTTTGACTTCTTCGAAGCAAGGGCGTTCATCACGGCTGCAGCACAGGGAAGCTTCCTGTTTCTGAGGGCTTCAGCAAGAGCCACCTCAGCTTTTGCTCCTCCGGCAGCCTGAATTGCTGCAAGGGCGGGATAACACATCTCCTTGTCGACAAGATAGCTCTTAAGGGCTTCAATTGTGGCATCACCTCCCACAGTCTGGAGCTGTTTCATAAAGAAGTCCTTCACTCCGTTATCCTTTTGCGAAACAGCATAGCTGATGCAAATCTTTTCCCACGAAGCTTTTTCCGTTTCCTTTCCCTTCTGTGAAAGGAATCTTGAAAGGCTTTCAATTGCAAACCGTGCCCGGGTGTCGTCGCCCGCTCCGGCAGGAATTATCTGGTCGCATATCAGTTTGAAACCTTCGTCGCCCAGGTTAAGCATTTCACCCATGAGCTGATCGGTATAAGCCAGGTTGTTTGCAGGGAAGGCGGCCAGCAGATCCGCGACCCTGGTCTGCAAAGTCCTTCTGTCCTGGGAATAAGAGCTTCCCGATACAAGCAGAAGAGTTAAGCAAGCAAGTATTGTAGTTTTTATTTTCATCCGTGTATAATTTTATTTTAATGGTATGATCAGATGGAATCCGTTTGTTCCGACAAGTGATTATCAGAAAGCGGGTTTCATATCACAACCTGGTTATATTTTCCATTCGCCTCTCATTGGTGGGTTAATAAGCCTGTTGGCGCCGTCGTCATCTATAAACTGCTGGGCGACGGGGTCGAACTTAAGGTTACGTCCCAGTCTCAGCGCGATAATTCCCAGGTTGACCACCGTGCATGATCTGTGGCCGTTCGATTCGTTGAGGGCAAACTTTTTCCTGGTTATCACTGACTCGGAGAATGTGGTTATCTGAGGTTCAGGATCAGGAAGCGAGTCGATGAGTTTCTGCATATCTTTTATATCCGATCTGAAGCCCTTGAAAACTTTTCCGTGCGGGCCCTCGATATAAGCGGCATCCTTGTCGCGGTTTTCACCGTCGAGTATGATCTTGCATCCGTCGGCATAGGTATAGGTAATTCTTCTCCATGAGCCTACTGCATCATAATGCTGCTGCGGAGCATCTATCTCTACTGATACGGGACTGGTGTCATCTTTTCCGAGGAAGTACTGTATCGGGTCGATGTAATGCTGTCCCATGTCGCCAAGACCTCCGCCGTCGTAATCCCAGTAACCGCGGAACTTGGAATGGACCCTTTCCGCGTTATAAGGTTTGTATGGAGCCGGGCCGAGCCAGAAATCATAGTCCAGTTCCGGCGGAACAGGTTCCGGCTTCAGGTTGTGCAGTCCGCTCCAGTAGAATTTCCAGTCGAAGCCGGTGATGCCGCTTACGGTAACCTTCAGAGGCCATCCCAGAACACCGCTGTCGACAAGTTTTTTAAGAGGTTTCACCGTGGTGTTCAGTCCATAGAACTGATCCTTGAATCTGAACCAGGTGTTAAGGCGAAACATTCTTTCCGCCTTATTAACAGCCTCAACAACTTTTATACCTTCACCGATGGTTCTTGTCATTGGCTTCTCACACCATATATCCTTTCCTGCTTCCGCTGCCATCTTTGCCATTATACCGTGCCAGTGAGGGGGTGTCGCGATATGTACAACATCGATGTCGGGCCGGGCAAGTAATTCCCGGAAATCGCTGTATCCCGACACCTTTCCGCCGGCCAGGGCTACAGCCTGATCGAGATGCGTCTTATCGACATCGCATACGGCCAGAAGGCGGGTTCCCTCGTACCCGAAATGCCCCCTCCCCATGCCGCCGACACCGATTATCCCTTTTGTCAGCTGGCTGCTGGGTGCAGTGTATCCCTGTCCCCCAAGGACGTGGCGGGGAACAATCGTTAAAGCAAACGCGGCGGCTGTGGTTTTCCTAAGGAAATCACGCCTGCCCAGATTCTCCTTTTTCATAGTCTCTCTTCTATTTCGTAAAATTTATAAAATCATAATTTTTTCAGGCAATATACAGAAACAGCCCAAAGGTACACCATACATGCAATAAGTATTGTCATTCCCAGGGCAATATTGCTGATATCGCTTACCCATCCCACCAGCAGGGGAATAACTGCTCCTCCCGATATTGCCATCATTACAAGTCCGGATATCTCATTGCTCTTGTCGGGATGTCGTCCGATCACTATTGAAAAGACAAGGGGCCAAATATTTGCAACTGCCAGACCGATAAGGAACACTAGCACCCAGGCTAACGCCGCTGATTTTACAAGAACGATTGCCGTAAGGCAGATGATTCCCAGTACCGATGTCCACATGAAGAACCTGCCCGATGAGATCCTGGTCAGCAGGATTGCACCTGCAAAGGTCCCGAGCATACGTCCGAAGAAGTATAAACTGCGCCCCGATTCAGCTGCAGTCTGGTCTATCCCGAAGCGCTTGATAAGAAACTGTCCGGAATTGGAGTTGAAGCCGACATCGACTCCTACTACCAGGAAGATCGAGAGCACCATCATCAGCACAAAGCTGTTTCCCAGAAGCCTGAATGAAGAAGCAAAGGTGGCTTTGCTTCCTTCTGTCACCGTCTCTTCAATCTTTGCCGTACCAAGCCATAGCACCGCCAGTATCGATACCACACCGAAAACGAGGAAAATAATTTTCCAGTCGCCGAACCGGGCCGCGAAGAATGCAGCCAGCGGGGCTCCTATCATTGATCCGATAGCCTTGATGAACTGGGAAAAGCTCAGGAAGCTCGAAGCCCTGTTTCCTGGCACAACATCTACCAGAAGAGGGTTTGCCGATACCTGCACAATTGTATTTCCTATTCCGAGCAGGGCAAAACCGGTCAGAACCATGGGGAAGGTATAAAAGAAGAAAGGAACAAGCAGTCCCAGGGCTGTCACGCCCATACCAATGTTGAGCATGTTCTTCTTTCCCAGTCTCGACTGCATTACGCCCACGGGAACAGAAAGTACGAAGAACCAGAGGAAAGCTGCTGAAGGAATGAGCTGTGCAACGGTGGCGCTCAGGTTCATATCCTTGCTAACTCGGTCGACGCCGATGCCCACAAGATCGACGAAGCTCATTACAAAAAAGGCCATCAGGACCGGACTTATCCTGGAGATGTTGATTTTATCGTTTGACATGGCAGAAGGGGTTTAAGTTAAAAGTAGAAAGTTAAAAGTAGAAAGAACGGCACGCGGCTAGCGGTTCGGGATTGATAGTTCGAAGTTCGGGGTTCAAGGTTCAAAGTTAAGTGTGTTAATAGTTTAAAATTGAATTATAGCAGTTTAGCGTTTAGCGTTTAGCGTTTAGGGTTTAGGGTTCAGCGTTTAGTGTTTAGCGTAGTCAATTGCCTTCATTGTATGAGACCTGCAAGACTTGCAAGACCTGCAAGACCTGCAAGACCTGTCTCTGCTCCCTGTGCCCTGTGCCCTGCGCCCTGTGCCATTTGCTCATTGTTAATTGTTAATTGCTCATTGCTAATTGCTCATTGCTAATTGCTTACATAAGCGGGAGCGCGTGTTGAATATCCTTCCAGAATTGTTCATTCATAAGGTACGCGGCTCCGAGGAATGCTGCATCTTCTTTCAATTCGGAAAGTGCTATTTTGCAGTCGCAGTTCTCTTTTCTGAGGCTGTTTTCGAAAATATCGCCGAAAAGGTGATAGGCGTTGGAGATATTACCTCCTACTACCACTATCTCAGCTCCGAATTTCTTCAGCCACGGGGCGAGGAAGACTCCCAGGTTATTGCCGAATTCAGAGAACAGCTCATGTACCACCGGATCGGAATCTGCCAGTTCGGCAAATTCCTTCACCCCGCTCAGTTCCTTGCCTGTCAGTTTTTTATATTTGCCTACGAACCAGCGTGTTGAAAAATAATCATCAGCAATGTTGTCGCCGTAAGGAAGATGATAGACACATCCAAGTTTAGGCACTTCGGGACCGTCGACTATAGGTATTTTGTCGGCTATGAAAGCGGAGCCTAAACCGGTTCCCAGAGTCACTGCCATTGATCGCCGGTAAGCTGAGGCTTTTCCAACAAGGGCTTCACCCACGGCAAAAACCGAGACATCGTTCATAAACCGTATAGGGAAGTCTTCGGGCTGGCTGAGCCGGGCTGAAAGAGCTTCCCTGACGTTGCAGCCGTACAGCTTCTCATACTTGGCCACGCCTTTGATATAGCTGATACCTTTCACATAATCGAAAGGTCCCGGCATTCCAAAGCCGATACCCTTCAATCTTCCTCCTTCCGGTATCTTCTCAACCACGTGGGAAATGGTTTCAGCCCATATTCCGATAATAACATCCGATTCCGCTTTATTGTCCACGGGATTGTCAATCCGCGTCGCATCAATTATTTCAAGCGTTTCAAGGTCGACTGCAGCGCAGCTGATATGGCTGCCTCCAATGTCGACACCGATGGCATAATTGTGTTGCATCATAATATATGAACAAATGAAAAAACAGATCGCTGAAAATATTGAATTTTGTCGTTAATGCAAAAAGATGAGTTTAAAAATATAATTTCGCATTGTAAAATTCACAGTCCATGCCAAAAATCACCAGGGAAGATGCTCTTCTGTATCACAGCAGGGGGCGCCACGGAAAAGTGGAGGTAATACCGACAAAACCTTACTGCACACAAAATGATCTGAGTCTGGCCTATACACCCGGAGTAGCATATCCATGCCTTGAGATTGAAAAGAATCCGGATGAAGCCTACAACTACACTGCCAAAGGGAATCTGGTGGCAGTGATCACGAACGGAACGGCTGTTCTTGGACTGGGAGATATCGGACCCCTTGCCGGCAAACCGGTCATGGAGGGTAAAGGACTTCTTTTCAAGGTGTTTGCAGATATTGACGTATTCGACATCGAGATAGATGAGAAGGACCCCGATAAGCTGGTTGAGATCTGCGCGAAAATAGCGCCTACCTTCGGCGGAATAAATCTTGAAGACATAAAGGCTCCTGAGTGTTTTGAGGTAGAGGAAAAGCTTAAGGCCATGGTCAATATTCCGGTCTTTCATGATGATCAGCATGGCACCGCCATAATATCAGGGGCCGGGCTTCTGAATGCTCTCGAGCTCTCGGGCAAGAAGATTGAGGATCTGAAGCTGGTTGTCTGTGGTGCCGGTGCCGCGGCTATTTCCTGTACAAGGCTCTACACCAGGCTTGGAGTCA
>Ga0302238_1000498_pt1 | contig 39777 bp, 29 predicted proteins | sample AAG_UR_Asn_MG_FD_193527 | JGI IMG/M metagenome (GOLD analysis project Ga0302238, IMG submission 193527) | Enriched activated sludge microbial communities from anaerobic digester in WTTP, New Holstein, Wisconsin, United States - AAG_UR_Asn | ecosystem: Engineered > Bioreactor > Anaerobic >... | reverse complement strand
GAACATTGCCGCCAGATTGCCGTAGCGGATGGAGCGCCCTTCAAGGCTCACATCGGGATTAACAAAGAGCAGTCCCGTCTCAGAGAAGATGGCGCGATCAGCCGGTGGCTTGTGCCCCTCCTCCGCCGCTAGATTCACCCCCTCCATCCACTCAGGAACCTCCACGCCCAAGAACCCCAGCAGCGTCGGCGCTAAATCCATGTTTGAGGCGTGACCGCTCACCCTCGCAGACTCAACCCCGGGGACCCGAAACAGCAGCGGAACCTTCAGACTCTCGCTGCCATCAAGAGTGTCACCGTGGCCGTTCCCTCGCCCATGTTCATAAAGGCTCTCACCGTGGTCTGCCGTTACCACCACAATGGTCGAATCCCAGAAGCCGTTGCGCTGCAACAGAGCCTTCAGCCTGGCTACCTCGTCATCCACCGCTCGCACAGTTCCAGCGAAGATGGAGCGCACACGCACCTCGTCCTCAGGAGTGTAGCTGGAGAGCCCGAGACCCACCTTGCAGTACTTGTGCGGGCCGCCGTACTCCTCCGAAAGCACCGTGCGGTACCATGGGTAGGGCGCTGCATAGGGGAAGTGTGTTGTGCTGAAAAAGATGACCGCCAAGAAGGGCTTGTCGGATTCCCTGCTGTCCAGCCATGTTAGAAAACGCTTGGTCAGCCACCGTGGGTCCGCCGTGCGCTCGTACGCCTGCAACTCCGGAATATTGCTGGCAGTGCCCAGTGCAAATAGGTAGGGAAGCAGGTGCACCTGCATCTTCACCACACCAAGCCTCACATTGGACCGCAACGAAAAGGTCGGCACGTCTACATGGTCGAACCCAAGGTCCACTCGGCCGAAAATGTCCCCGGCAAAATCGCTGAAGATGGCACTCTCGTACCCCTCGTCACGCAATACATCCGCTACGGAACGGTAGTGCTTTGCCAACTTCTCGGGCTGCGGAAACATGTGCCGAATGCCGTGCTTCGCCGGACTCTGCCCCGTCAACATGCTCACCCACGAAGGAAATGTCCTGGGAAATACCGACCACGTATCCTCAAATACTACCGACTCCTCCAGCAGCGACGAAAACCCGCCGCCCTGGCTCTGCTCCATGTAGTCCGGCCTCAATGAGTCGGCTACAAGCAGGATCACATTGGGCTTTTTGCCCGGCTCCGGTATGTCATACCGCCAAGAATCGGGAACGCCCCCCCAGACCACCATCACCATGGCAATAAGCAGCGGAGCCGTCGCCCCAAATGCCAACCGCACCCGCTTCAGGCTTATGCCCCGGCTCTCGGGAAGACGTGATGCCCATAGATACCCCATTGCAAAATAGGACAAGATGGAGATGCTAAGCAAGAATTTATAGAACCAAAGCGGCAGAAAATCACTTGCCACAACTTGTATGGATTTCAGGAACCAGTTGGAGTAATAGAAGGCCTCCTGAAATGCCTGAGGATAGAGGGTCATGGCGTGCCACAAGACAAAAAGGTGCACCCCTGCTACCGAAGCAGCGAATCGCCAGAGCAGGGCGCCTCTGCTGTACGTGCGGCGACGCCATCCGGCGTAGAGCCCCCACCAGCCCGCCACAAGCAGCCCAACGACCAGACCGGCCAGAAGCTGCATTCCCGCCAGCTTCAAGAAGAGCAGGACGATGGTCTCTTCGAACTTGGAGGCCACGATTCCTGCCACGTCATCGTCCTTGACGCCCATGTACTCCACGCCGCCATACTGCAGGAAGCTGAAGAGCAGGAAGAGGATGTGGCACAGAAACCCCGTGGCCATGCCCAGCAGAGGATACGCTGCGACACTTCCCCTTCTTCCGAACCAGCCCGCTAATCGCAATGGATACCTCTGTGAAGTGGCGCTTGCCTCTCCCCGACCACCATTTCCCAGGCGGAGAGTTGCATCATCAGAATGCTCTCTTTATCTGAGGGCCCGCGGCTGGTCAAGAGGCCACACGTCAACGGCCCTTACGTAGCCGGTCTTATCCCGTGAAACCTCGATCTTCACGAAGCTGGGGTCGCTTGCATCCAGCAGCCTCACCTCCAGCCCTTCGGCCAGAGCCGTGCCCGTCGCCCCTTCCGTGGGCGACTCGACCAACTGGGCATCGACCGAAACCACGACGCCAAGCTGCCAACTCTCATCGACCCAGCAACGCCCGTAGAAAGCAACGCCCGAGACCACCAGGGGAAGCACCGCCGCAAGAAAGAAAGAGCGGGCCAAAGATCGAACCCCACCCCTCTGAAGGAAGGTCCAACCCATCAAGCCGAAAAAGGCCACCAGCGCTGAGAGCACCAGCAGCGAGGCAGCAAGCCCCCGAGGTACCAGGGAGAAGATGGCGTAGAGAGGGCCGTGGCCTGTCTCGTAGCTCACGACACCCTTCTCGATACGGCTCTTGTGCTTCTCCAGCAGCGCCTGCCTCGTAACCTCCAGGTTATACTCCGCCCCCGCTGCAACCTCCCCGGTGCCATGCCCCAGGGCACGCCGGAAGTAGTATATTGCAGCACCGTGACGCTCCAGCTTGAACGCCAGAACACCAAGGTTGTACAGCGCCAGTGGATTGGGGTCGGGGCTGTTCAAAAGCACCTCATTGAAGAGGCCCACCGAGCGCTCATACTGCCCCGCGTCAAAGGCCTCCGACGCCTGCTGAATCCTTGAGTCCAACTCTTGTGCCTCGCACACCCCCGCTGTCCACCAAGAGACCACCATCCATAGACCCAAAGCCAACACTCTTGCCACGGCCAGCTTCATGCTCTGCTCCTTGGCTTGACCCGGCGCAGTCGCCCAAGCAACTCCTCTGTCCTCTCCACCGCCCTCAAACAATCCTCTCCCTGCACTGCTGAAGGGGCAAAACGACCAAAATCCGCACTCTCCATCTCCTGCCGAAGCTGCCCAGCCAACTCCTTGGAAACACCGCTCTCAACCAGTGCCTCCTCTAACCCATCCATCGTCTTGCTACCCGCCGAAAACCGGAACCGGCCCTCCAGATAGAGTGGAATGGAACGCCCCAAAGCCGCAAAACAGGCCTTCGTATCACCATTCAATGCCTGGGCCCGGGCCTCAGCTAACTCCACCGCCGACTGCTTCATAAGCCTGGCACAACGCCTCCGCTCCGGATCAAGCTGGCTCACCGCCCGCCACCCGGACCTCACCCCAAGGGCCGCCAGGAATACCCCCAAAAGCCCAAGCAGACCCCCCGTGGCGTAGCCCCGCGGCAGCACCCACTCTCCTCTAACCTCTCCGCCCTCTCGTATCAACCCGCGAATCTGACCAACAGGCCCGCCCGCCGACTGCGCTACACCATTCTCCCCCGCTCCCGCCTCAACCACCAGAGGCTCCATGCCCGCAGTCACGTATCCCCCCGTCTCGGGGTCAAGATAGACCAGCGCCGGAATAGGCAGCGTCCACGTGCCGCCACGATTCACGCGGAAAGGTATCTGCACAGTCACCTTACCCTGCAGCCCCGAAGCCGTGGCCTTAACCGCGGAGCGGTCAATGTGCGCCTCTCGAGTCTCCAGGTCTGGGATGGGGGGAAGGGCAGGAGGCGTGACGCTGTACAAGTTGCCCTCTCCCTCGATGTCGAACCGCAACATGTTCCAACTGCCCGCCGGCTGAACCGGTGGCGTGGGACCGGGAACCAGACGAAAACGACCCACGTTCCCCGAAGCATACCCCTCAGGCGCACCCGCCGGGGCCTCCTTTATCTCAACCTTCAATGAAGGCCCAAATACGCTCATTGGCTTCGTTCCACCGGAAATCTGTATTGAAAATCCGCTTCCAAACTGTTGAAACTGCGTTGAATTGATAAGCAAAGTTGCCTCGGCAGCCTTGATTATATTTGAACCAGCTTTCAATGGAATAAGCACATACCTTGCCAGAAGATAGCGCTCGTAGCCACGCTCCCCAATCTCCACTGGCTGCGGCGTCAACCGCCCTACGTCCACCTCCTCCTTCCGGAAACCATCCAACTCCGGCAAACGCAGGTCCTGAAGCTGCGAAACTTGTGCGTTATTGGCAATGTATATGAAAAAATCCACACGAAATGGCTCATTAACGAATATGTTCTGTTTTGCAAATCGTGGAAGCAGAAAAACATCATACTTTTGGAATCGCTCCAGCTGCTCAGCCTCAAGCATCGTCAAAGGCGAATCGTCCGGGCTCGGAACCTTGAGCTCCTCCTCGGCCTGGCCCCTCTGCGGAGCCATCGCCCTGCTACGACCCTGGTTGCGTGGCTGACGAACCGACTTCTTCTGCCTTGGTTTTCCGCTGCCCTTGGCAACCCTGATCTCCACGGGCTCAGAGGCCTCAACCTGCTGCCCTCGTGCCCTTGTCATCTCGTCCCCCACAAGCGTGAAGGGCGGAATTGTCAGTGTGCCTTCTTTTAGCGGTGTTAATTGAAATGTATATATGCATGGGCCTGAAATGACATTATAGCCCATATTCATGCAAAACACTGGCTGTCCAAACATATCTGTTGTGGAAGCCAACTCAAAGTCTTCGCTTGAAGGAACCCGCAGGTGAACATGCCTGGCCTGTACCACAACCTTAACGCTGGCCGTCTCGTCCAGGGTCAGCTCCTGTGGCTCTACTTCTACCTGCAACATCCGCCCACGCTGCGCCCACACATCGCCCACAACCCCCACCAGAACCAGCGCCAGCGCGATTGCACCAGCCAGACAGATACCCATGGAGGCACTGCCAGACGAGGTTGACCAGGAGGTGCAGAGACTCCGCTGCGGCGACCATGCGGCAGACGATGGGAGCTTACCCTCTCGGTGCGCAAAAACCTCGTTATGCCTTCCTGCAGCAATTGCCATCCCTTCTCCCGCTACTTCGCCATCACCCCCGAACGGGCGACGGAATATAACAGAGCCCCCGCTCTTTGGCCAGTACCCACCTGGCCCAATCTCCTGGTCAACCCAACCGGCAACATGCCCGCTCAGCCGGGCCCCATGCCCGGGGTGAATGGCCACGTTGGGTTCCCGAGCCCCTTTCGCTGAATAGCCCTACCATGGCTTCCCCGTGGCTGTGGGCATGTTCTCGCGCATCTCCTTTTGAGCCTCGATGTTCGGCCTCTTCTCCTTGTCAAGCTGGTCCATGGCCTGCTCTATTGGTTTCTTCTCCTCTTGTTTTTGCTCCTCTTGGTCTTTCTTCTCTTTGTCCTGCTGTTCCTTGTCGTCTTCGTTTTCCTCGTTATTCTGTCCGTTCTGGTCATTGTTTTGTGGTGGAGAGACCGTGAGCTTATAGAAGTTCGACTGGTCAGCACCCCCGGTTACCTTGATCAGGTACTTCGTCTCTTCCGCCGGGGCCAGAACCACCCCCTCGCCATTCTGCGCCCCACTGCTCTGGTTGCTCTCCAAAAGCGGCTCATCCTGGCCATCCTCGAAGACCTGCAAGGCAAGGTCGCCCTTGTCGTGCTGGAAGGCTATCTGCACCTGTTGAGGAGCATCGGGCTTCACAACCAGCCAGAACCAGTCGTCGTCCATCTCGCAGCGTCGAAGGAACATCTCAATGGGGGCTTCACCCGTGCCCCCTCCCTGGCCAGGCTGGCCCGTGGGTGCCTGCACCGCCATCTGTCCCGGCGCCTGGCCTCCAGGAGCGGCGCCGCCCGCTGCCGCGCCTGCCTTGGCCGCCTGCTCTGCTGCTTTTGTCGCCAGGTCAGAGGCATCCTCCACGCTGTCGTTCTCCTCCAACTCGTCGTCCCCCTCGGGACACGAGGGACGCACCATGATGGCAAGCGTCACAGCCCCCTCGGCCTCGGGAGAGGCGCCGGCAATGCGCACGAAGTAGTCGGCCTCCTCCCGAGAGTCCAGGAACACTGCCCAGTACTGAAGCTGGTTCTCCGCCCCTTGGGCCTCGGTGCCCGACTGCTCGCCGCCGGCCCTGGCCGCCTTGCTCACGATGTTCCCGGCCGAGTCGAGAATCTCAACGGAGAGCTCTCCTTGAACCATCTGTGCCTGCGCTTGCAGCCAGATGCTCTCTCCCCGCTTCAAAGGCTGCACGAAGTAGTCCTCGTCGCCCGGGCAAACCCGGTGCTGCGCCGTACCCTGCTCCACTGGCTTGGCCTGAGCCCTGCTGTTGTTGGGCTCGAAGGGATCAGGCATGGATGCGCAATCAGGCAGAACCGCAAACTCCAGCTGGTAGGGCCGCTCCTCTTCGTCCTGAGATGAGAGGGAGAAGAGATATCGACCATCTCCCTCGGCAACGAACTTCAACTCCCGCGACGAGGCCAGAACGTTCTCCGAAACCACCGTTCGGCCCTCGGAATCCTGTACCAGCACCGGTGGTGCCCCAACATCAGGCTGCGCCGTGGTCGAAACCTTCAGCGTTACCCTGTCACCCTTTTTCAACTCGTGACCGAAATAGTCGGGGTTGCCCGGACAGAGCAGCAACTGTTTGGCCACCGTTTCACTCATCTCTTTGGCTTCAGCGGCGCTGTTGTTGGACTCCATCTCGTCTTCACGCTTATCGCAAGGCGGGTAGAGCTGCAGCAGCACAAGCTCGAGGTTCTTTTTTGGCGCCTCAGCGGCCGGGTCCAGAATCACCGACTCTTGCAATGCACTCATGGCACCAGTCAGCAGCTCCTTGCGCTTCTCCTCCTCCTGCGAAGCCATAGCCAGCTTGAAGCGGGCCAGCCCCAGATTGGCCAGCGCCTGAGCCTTGAGCGGCCCAGCGGCCAGCGGAACACTGCGTGCCAGCGCCTCCTCCGCCTTCTCGTACTGCTCTGCCGCCAGATAGGCCGTCCCAACGTTGTAATGCAGCTCCCCGCTCTCAGGCAGTTCCTCCCGGGCCTGCTCAAAATGCAGTGCGGCCTCTTCGGCATTGCCCTCCTGCATGGCCTCGACACCCTTGTCCACCTGACCGTTGGTGGTCTCGAAGGGGTCACATGCCACCAGAAGCGCTAACAAAGCCCCAATGGCTCCAATCTTGTGGCTCATCTCCGCCTCCTCCGCTCCGACATGGCCCACTCCAATGCCAGCAACAGCAGCGCCGGAAGCGCCAGCCAGAGGTATCGGTCCGTCCGAAGGTCAACCCTGGTTGCCTCGTACTCCCGCTTCTCTAACCCCTCGATTTCTTTGTAGATAGTCCCCGCAATGGGCTGACCCGTGTAGTGAAAGTACTTAGCATCCGTTGTGCTGGCTATCTCCTTGAGAAGGGACTCGTTGAGATGCGAAATAACCAGCGTCCCAGTGTCCGGGTCCGCCAGTTTCGACCCCGTCTCTTCCCCGCTCTCATCTATCTTCGGCACCATGTCTCCCTGCGGCGATCCCACTCCCACCGTAAATATCCTTATCCCCTTATCCGCTGCCTCACGGGCAATCTCCAGCGGCTTGCTGCCATGGTCCTCACCGTCGGTGATGAGCAGAATCGCCTTGTACTTGGCACCCTGGAACGAGGCAACCTCCTCCACAATCTCCTCGAGCATGGACTCCTTGTTGGCCTTGCCATCCTCCTTGGAGCCTTCAGCCTGCCTTGCCCCGATGAGCGTCGACAGAGCCACATCCAGAGCCCGCCCAATGGCCGTCCCCGGCACCGGAATGTCCATGGGATTCAAAGACTGCAGGTAGCTGCGCACGGCGTCGAAGTCCGACGTGAGCGGGGTCTGGGTGTAGGCCATCCCCGCAAAAGGCACCAACGAGACACGCCCCCCCTCAAGAAGGCTCAACAGGTCGTTCAACTCCATCACGGCACCGGTCAAACGGTCCGGAGCAACGTCGGGTACCAGCATCGAATTCGAAATGTCCAACACCACGGCAAGATCAATTCCCCGCCCCTGTAACTCCGCCTCCTCGGAGCCGAACTGCGGCCGCAAGAGAGCCCCACCAAGCAAGAAGAGCCCTGCCACAAGAATCACCGCCTTAACCGTCCTTCGCCAGGGCGACACCGACGCCGTAAGCCGAGCCACCAGCTCCGGATCTCCCAGCCGCTTCAGTGCCCCGGCCCTCCAGAAAACCAGCCACAGCACCAAGCCTATGACAAACAGAAGTCCAATAACAAGCAAATACCAATATCCACCATAGAGGAAGACCAGTTCCTGGGTGTTCATGGCATCCTCCTGAAGAGCGTATTGCGCAATACCAGCTCCAGCAGAAGAAGACCGGCGGCCAGAAGCAGGAAGGGCATGAACATCTCCTTGTGTCTGGCCAGCTTCCTCTCGGCGCGCTCGCTCCGCTCCAGAGACTCAAAGGCCTTCTTGAACTCCTCCTCATCGTACGTGGCGTGGAAGACACCCTTGGCCGCCTCGGAGATCTCCTTGAGCTTGGCTTCATCGATAGGTTCGTTGTTGGCAACGTACTGCATCAGCCCGCCCAGCTTCACCATCCTCCCGTTCATGATGGCCGGCCGCTTCGTATCCTCACCAGAACCCACCATAAATGTGTAGAGCCGTGGTCGCATACCCTCGGGCTGCTCCCCGAGATAGCGGGCCACATCTACGGGCTTCAACTTGCTGGCGTTGTCGTTGCCATCGGTGATGAGCACGATGACCTTCCCCTTGCCGTCACTCTTCTCCAACCGCTTGAACGCCTTGGCCAAGGCATCGCCTATAGCAGTACGTTCGCCGGTGATGGTGCATCCGTTAATGCAGCCGGGCTTGCCGGGATCGCGCTCCAAGGTGTCAAGAACCAGGCCGTCCAGCTGGTTGAACACCGTCTTGTAATCCAGAGTCAGCGGAAACTTCAGGTAGGCCTCGCTGGAGAATATCACCATGCCGATGCGGTCGCCCTGCCTCGACTTCACGAACTCCTTGAGAGTCTCCACCGCTACCTGAAAACGGTTCGGAGGCTCCTTGCTATCAACCTGAAACGCCGCTACTTCATCGTCGGTGCGGTCGATATCGTTCATGGACCCCGACATGTCCAGACAGATCATGATGTCCAGACCCTTACCCAGCAGCACCTCCACATCCTCGGTCTGAGGCCTGGCAAGTGCCACTACCAACAGGGCAAGCCCGGCACCACGCAGCAGGTCCGGCAACCAGGACAGCCTGCTCTTCCAGGTGCGGCCCACCCGTCGCAAAGCCGCATGATTGGCGAAGGTCAAGGTCGTAGAGAAACCATGCCTGCGGTCCCTCAGATACCGCCATCCCAGAACAGCAGGAATCAGAGCAAGCAGCAGAAACATCCATGGGTTGGCGAAGATCATTTGCCCGCCTCCACCACCGGCGCCGCACTCTCCATGGTGGTCTCCACGAACTTCCGAACTCTGGCGAAATCACCATCGGTCTGCTCCAATGTGGGAACAACCTTGGCGAACTTCACCAGGTCGAAGTCGTCAAGCATGTATTGCAAGCGCTCAAAATCGTAGTTTTTTAGTTCTTTGTGGCGCATTAAATTCATTAGCTCGGTGGTCGTTCTATCTAATGAATCAAAGCGCCATCTTGAACCTATGTACTCCCTAAGTATTTCAGATATATCGACATAAAAAGTCATATATTCGCCCTTGTTGGGCCACGCCTCGCCAGCCAACTTCTCAAGACGCTCAAATGCCACCTCGTGAGCAGGTCTCGGGGGCGGCGCAGGCTTCACGACGAGCTTGGCAAACTTGCGCCGAAGAGACAACGTCAGCAGCACCGTGGCACCAACCACGCCAAGCACCACCAGCGCCCAGATCAACAACCAGTTGGTCTCTTTCACGGGCACCGGCGCCTCGGCCTGCCCCGGCTCGGGCGAGTTCTCGTTGGGAAAGAGCGTCCCGGTGCGCAACCGTACCACTCCCACGCTGATACTCTGCCTTGAGCCGTCCGGCAGCAGAAGGGCGAACTCCTGTGCCGGAATCTTCACCCGGCCCACTCGCACCAGCCGAAACGGCACCACCAGCTTCAACTCCTCTTTGCCAGACTCCAGCGGCTTACGAAGAATCGATACACGCTCCCGGATGATCCAGGCTCCATCCCCAAGCTTCATATCCCCGGGCACATCAAGCTGCGCACCCGCCGGGGCCTCAACCTTGACGTGGTACTCAACCTCGTCGCCCAGCACCGGCGTCTCGCCGCTCACCTCTACCCACGCCTCGGCGACTAGCGCCGGACCAGGATCGCCGGCCTCTACCTTGGGCTTCGCCTCCTGGGCGCCGAGGCGGCCCGCAGCCAGAAGCATTACTACCACCAAGAGAGCTGTTCCTGACCTGCCCATCTAGAACCTCTTGGCCCTGCGCTGAAACAGCAGGTTGAATTGCGGAATGTAGTCGTCACGGTCCGTCCAGACTTTCAGGTAGTCCAGCGATAGCGTCTTGAACATAGCCTCCATCCTGGCTCGCTGAGCGAAGGCCTCCTGCTCGAATCGCCTCCGGACCCCTCGGGATGATGTGTCGATCCAAATCACGTTTCCGGTCTCGGGATCCTCTGCGGCCACGTGCCCAATGTCCGGGAACCGCTCGTCCAGCGGGTCTATAGTCATAATCGGGATCATGTCGTGACGCTGCCTTGCTATCGAGAGCGCACGCTTAACCCCGGCCACATCCTCTTCGCCAACGAAGAAGTCGCTCAGAAGGAACGAGACACTGGTCTTCTTCGTGATCTTGGTCAGATACTTGAGCCCCTCCACCAATCCAGCCGACGCCTCGCCACGCCCCTTGGGCTCGAAACTCAAGATGTCCCGAATGACCCTGAGCACGTGCGTCTTGCCCTTCTTGGGAGGAACGAAATGCTCAACCTTGTCCGTGAAGATTATCAGCCCCACACGGTCGTTGTTTCTAATGGCCGAGAAGGCCAGCACCGCCGCAATCTCCGCTATCAACTCCTGCCTGCTGCGACCACGAGAGCCGAACTTCGACGAGGCCGACATGTCCAACAGCAGAAAGGCCGTAAGCTCACGCTCCTCAGCAAAGACCTTCACGAAGAGTTCGCCTGTCCTGGCAGAGACGTTCCAGTCGATGACCCGGATGTCGTCCCCCTCCTGATATGGGCGCACCTCGTCGAAGTTGATACCGTGGCCCTTGAAGACGCTCCGATACTGTCCCGCCATCTGCTCGTTGGCCAATCGAGTCGTCTTGATCTCGATTCGCCGCAGCCGGCTCAACAACTCCCGCGTCAGCATTACGGTACCTCGATCTGATCGAACACCTGACGGATGATATCCTCGGGCGTCAACTCCTCGGCTTCTGCTTCATAAGTAAGAATCACTCGGTGCCGCAGTACATCCATGGCAATGGCCTTGATGTCCTCAGGAATTACGTACCCACGATGGCGCAAAAAGGCGTGCGCCCTGGCAGCATTCAACAGGTAGATCGTCGCACGGGGAGAGGCCCCCCAGGCGATGAGGCTCTTGAGCTTCTCGAGACCGTACTTCTGAGGATCTCGGGTAGCAAAAACTACATCAACAATGTAGCCCTTAATCTTTTCGTCAACGTAAATCTGGTTGACTGTCTCTGTTGCCTTTGTAATCTGTTCCGGCGTGACCACGGGTTTGATCTCCGGAATCGCAGCGCCGGCCATCCGATTCATGATCATGAGCTCCTCCTCCTTAGTGGGGTAGCTCACCTTAACCTTCATCATGAATCGGTCCACCTGGGCCTCAGGCAGCGGGTAGGTGCCCTCCTGCTCGATGGGGTTCTGGGTTGCCATGACCAGGAACAACGGAGGCAAGGGGTGCGTGGCCTCGCTGATTGTCACTTGCTTCTCCTGCATCGCCTCAAGAAGCGCACTCTGGACCTTGGCAGGGGCTCGGTTGATTTCGTCGGCGAGGACGAGGTTTGCGAAGATGGGTCCCTTCCTGGAAGTGAACTGACCCGTCTGAGCATTGTAGATCATGGTCCCGATGATGTCGGCGGGCAGGAGGTCCGGGGTGAACTGAATCCGCTGAAACTTCGCCTCGATGGCCGACGCCATGCTCTTCACCGTCAGAGTCTTGGCAAGCCCGGGCACACCCTCCAGAAGTATGTGGCCCCCAGTCAGCATCCCGATAAGAATCCGCTCCAACATAGGCTGCTGTCCCACCACAACCTTGCCCACCTCGGAGAGAAGGCCATCCACAAACTGGCTCTCGGCTCTTACCAACTCGTTCATTACTCTGATATCGGTCTGCATCCAATCCTCCATGATGCCAAACTGTCAGTGCAACCTCAACGCTGCCACAAATCAGCCCATTGCGCTCGACCCGGGAGCGCCTGGCCACCGCACACAGCCGCCCCCGAGTCAACCGCTGGCTACTAACCGGGCCGTGAAAAAAGTATTCCGGACTGCCGCAACGTCAAGCGATCAAATGCCCCCCTCAACGACTCCCAGTCCCAAAGGTCCGAATCGTCCGCGTCCCAAAGGTCCGAATCGTCCGCGTCCCAAAGGTCCGAATCGTCCGCGTCCCAAAGGTCCGAATCGTCCGCGTCCGAACCCGCCCCGGTGGGGGTAACATCAGCCCTTCGACAAGCTCAGGGCGCGCCCCCCCCGGCCCCCCCAGGCAAGCTGGGTGGGAGATGGTCCGACAAGTCCGACCCATCGGTCCGAATGGTCCGAAAGGTCCGCGTCCCCCTACCGCCCCTTCCCTCCGCTGGACCGGAGATTCGTTGTGAACTCATACTCCAGCGCAACACGTTCACCCGCCTCTACTTCGACCTCCCACCTGACCCTACTGCTGGGATTGACCTCCCCTTTACGGGCCTCAACAACCTGCCCCACGCCATCTCCCGACGCCGATGCGGCCTCACCGGCAAATGGCAGGTCCACCAGCGCTGCCACTGAGCCATCGTGGCGGCTGCTCACCCAGACGGTCCCCTTCACACGATACCTCTTGTAGCTGTAACCGTCGGGGCCCGTGAAAGAGTCTCCATCCTCGGTGACGCTTGTCTCACGCAACTCCAGACTCAGGAACGGCACCTCCCCCATGCGCAGTGCGGCTTCGCCACGGGGGGTAGTGAGCCCCACCAGGCCGTGCCCCAGCCCCTGGTTGCCACGAACCGCTACCGCCGGCCCTGCCAGCAGGGGAAACTCGAAGGGGCTCTGAAATACCACAGACTCGTAGAACCTGTTGTCGCCGAGGCCGGCGTGACCACCCCCCGCTTGCGCATAATAGATGAATCGGCCCTTGGCCTTGCTGGTTCCCAGTGGCACAAGCGACCTGCCGCCGGCCCCAACGGTCAACTCGACCTCGTGACGAACGGGCGGCTCCGACCCCTCGTTGCCCAGCGGAGAGTAGGGCCCCGTGGTTGCCACCACCTGCTGTTTGGAGCCGTAGCTGCTCCACGAGGAGCCACTACCGGATACCAGCGAAGAGCCTGACGTCCCGATGCTGGAATCACCCTCGCCATTTGCTCCCCCCACGATGCCCCCCCAAGACCAGCCCGGGGCCAGATAAGCGGCCTCCTTAAACGCTGCCGACTCCGAGGCTACGGGCGCCCTGCCGGCCACCAGAGTTGCCTTGACCGACTTCAACCCCATGGATGAACTGGAGAGAAGCGCCCAGGCCTGCACTTCAACCTCGGCCTTGTCCCCCTTCTCGGGCTTCTCCGGCACCACTACTCGGTACTCTGGAGACCATCCCAAGCCGCCAGTGAAGTAGCCGATGGTGACCGTGGGCGACACGGCTTTGGAGAAACGAATATCTACCCGATGAGATCCAATGCCACGCAGAAGCTCCGCCCCCAACGGCTTGCCGTCCAGATCCAGACTGTCGATGTGTCCAACAGGCACCGCGGTCTGGCCATCGGCAGTCTCCAAGACCAGGTACTCATCGCCCTTACCTCCCAGCTTAACCACGCCCACAGCCCTACCACGCAGCGTCTTGCCCTTTGCCGACACAAAGAGCGTAGGCGAATCGGCCCACTGCAGCATCTCCACAAGCGTGGACCCAGGCTGAGCCGCACCAGGCAGATCGATCCCAACGATCTGGGCCTTCTCGCCTGCCCAGGCCCACAACCTTCCAAACAGCGGTGCCGTCTGGATCCTCGTTGTAAGTTGGGTAGCCGGAGCACCACCCATGGCCTCCTCGGTGACCCACGCCACGTTATCCTGGTAAACCACAACCCGCTTGGGCAGTGCTACTGATGTCTGTGCTGCCAAATCTGCGCTAGACAGCGCAACCAATACACCGATCAATACACATAAGTTTTTTGTCATATCCAATTCCTCGCCAACACTGAGACGTTACTGCTCCGCTGCTGCCCCCCTGGATAGTAGCTCCAGATGCCAATCCGCCAGCCCATCCAACCACTTTCGCCCGCCGATATAGCAACAGGTCGGATACCGGTCAAACTTGGTGACATCGTGACAAAGCGAACGTCACCCATTCCCAATCTACCCTTACCAGCACCTGCCCCACATGTCGAGACCACGCTTCCGCGCTGCAGCTCGGTCCAATCCGAGCCCGAGAACGCAACAACGGAAAGGCCTTCCCATTTCGCACCGCGTCAACCCAGCGGCCCAAGCGGCCGAAAACCGGGCAGCGGCAACGGGTTGTACCGATATTGCTTGCGTCGCCTCACTGGTAAGCTATCGTCTCCCGCAGTGCAATAATGGGTTGATGGGGTGTGTGAGGAGCTTTGGGCGCGGCCTTGGTGGCCATGCTGTCCCCTTTTTGCGGTGGTGCCCGCCAGCTCTGCCTGGCTCAACATAGACCAGCGGGGCATGAGCAGGGCATGAGCAGGGCACCCGGCGCTAGCCCACTGCGTGGCGCACCTACCCTGACGCAACATCTGGAGGTTCGCTTCCCCCGCAGAGCGACTCATCCAACGACTTGGAGGTAGACCTATGGATTTCGAGCTCTCGCCGAACCAGAAAGAGTTCATCGACGCGGCCACGGCATTTGCCAATCGTCGCCTCAAGCCCATCGTTGCCAGAATGGACGCAGAGGGGAAGTACGAGCTCTCGCTCATCCCCGAACTTGCCGACCTTGGCTTCTTCGGGCTCATGGTACCCGAAGAGTTGGGGGGGGTGGGGCTTGATACCCTCACCTATGCCGCCATCATCGAAGAGATTTCCAAGGTCTGTCCATCTACCGCAGTTATGCTCTCGGTGCACAACTCGCTCATGAACGAGACTCTGCTCCACCTGGCCAATGATGAGCAGAGGCAGCGCTTCTTGCCCTCTACGGCGTCGGGCCAGTGTGTAGGAGCCTTCGCCATAACCGAATCGGGGGCCGGCTCCGATGCGGGAGGCACCAAACTCAGGGCAGTGCCCGATGGTGACCACTACGTCCTGGACGGCACCAAGACCTTCATCACCAATGCCGAGTTCGCCGGGCTCTTCATCGTCTTTGCTACCACCAACCCCGCACTGAAAACCAGAGGCATCAGCGCCTTCTTCGTGGAGCGGGACACGCCCGGCTTCGCCATCGGCAAGAAGGAGGAGAAGATGGGCCTCAGGGCCTCTTCCACCACGGAGTTGGTCTTCTCCGATGCCCGGGTCCCCGCTGCCAACCGCATCGGCCCCGAAGGCGAAGGCTTCAAAGCTGCTATGAGGCTGCTGGACGGTGGGCGCATCGGCATAGCAGCTCAGGCCTTGGGCATTGCTGCTGCGGCCATGGCCGAGGCGGTGGAATACTCCAGAAACCGTCGCCAGTTCGGACAGAACATTTGCGATTTTCAGGGAATTCAGTGGATGATAGCCGACATGGCCACGGAGATCGAGGCAGCACGTTTGCTGATTCACAAAGCGGCCTGGCTCCGGGACAAAGGCAGGCCCTCCTCGAGAGCGGCCTCCATGGCCAAGCTATTTGCAACCGAAATGAGCAATCGAGTGGTAAATAAAGCACTCCAGATGTTTGGTGGATATGGATACATTAAAGAGTATCCAATTGAGCGCATGTACAGGGACCAGAGAGTGACGCAATTATATGAGGGAACCTCTGAAATACAGAGGCTAGTGATATCAAGAAGTGTGCTGACAAAATAAAAGGGGGGATTATGCAAACAGGATTCGTTCTCACGGAGAATCTCGGAGAGGGTGTGGTGCTGGTCACCATCTCTCGTCCCGAAGCCCTGAACGCCCTGAACAGGGAGGTATTGCAGAACCTGGAGTCGACCATCACGGCATTGGCCGCCGACCCTTCCTTGCGCTGCCTCGTGCTAACGGGGGCCGGGAAGGCTTTCGTAGCAGGCGCCGACATCAAGGAGATGGTCTCCATGACTGCATGGGAGGCCAGGGATTTTGCGCTCTTCGGCCAGCGGATTATTGACCTTCTGGAGGAGTTCCCGCGTCCGGTGATAGGGGCCATCAACGGCTTTGCGCTGGGTGGCGGCTGCGAACTGGCTATGGCCTGCGATTTCCGCATTGCCGGCGAGAAGGCCAGGTTCGGGCAGCCCGAGGTCAACCTTGGGGTAACCCCGGGATTCGGTGGAACCCAGAGGCTCTCAAGGCTGGTGGGCGTTGCCCAGGCGAGATACCTGCTCTACACCGGCGAGATGATAACCGCCCAGCGTGCTCTGGAGATTGGCCTGGTTCAAGAAGTGGTGCCCCAGGAGTCCCTGCTTGAGCGCTGCACCGCCGTGGCCAGAACCATTGCTTCCAAGGGGCCCGTGGCAGTGTCGCTCTGCAAGTCTGCCGTGAACAACGGCGCCGAAATGGACCTGGCCCGTGGCCTCCAGGTCGAGGCCGCATGCTTCGCCCAGTGCTTTGCTACCAGCGACCAGAGCGAGGGAATGGCCGCGTTCGTCGAGAAGAGGCAACCCAAGTTCGAGAACAAGTAGTATACAAGGAGACAACAATGGATCTAAAAACAAGACTTAAGAACGTTTCGGTAATTGGTGCTGCGGGTAAGATGGGCAGCGGTATCGCGCTCTTGGCGGCGCAGGAGCTGGCCTTTCAGGCCCTGGAGAACCCGGGAGAGGAGTTCATCCTCAATCTAATCGACGTAAACGATAGCTCGCTTCTCGGACTACAGAAATATATAAAAGATCAATGCCGCAAAACCGCAGAGAAGCAGGTTCCCCGTCTCCGCATCCTTTACGCCTCCCGCGAAGATCTGGTGGACAACGGGGATATGGTAGATGAGTTCGTACACGAGGTGCTCTCCCACATTAGAATGGGCAAGACGTTGGAGCTGGCGAAAGACTCCCTCACGGTCTTCGAAGCGGCGCTGGAGCGAGAGGATCTCAAGTTCGAGCTCTTCTCCTCCCTGGAGCGCATCTGCCCCAAGGAGGCATTCTTCTTGACCAACACCTCCTCGATTCCCCTGGAGGTCATTGCCAAAGCAACCGGGGTGGAGGGCCGCATCATCGGGTATCACTTCTACAACCCGCCGGCAATCCAGAAGCTGGTCGAACTCATTACCCCCAAAGTCTGCCGGGACGACCTTGTGAGCTTCTCCAAAGAGCTTGCCAAGAGGCTCTCCAAGAAGATCGTACCCGCCAACGATGTGGCAGGCTTCATTGGAAACGGCCACTTCATGCGGGACGGCCTCCACGCCATCTCCCAGGTTGAGAAGCTTGCTGCGGAGCATGGCTTCGTCCAGTCGGTCTACATGCTCGACAAAGTCTCCCGTGACTACCTCATGCGACCCATGGGCATTTTTCAGCTCATCGACTATGTCGGTGTGGATGTCTTCCAGTGCATCCTCAAGGTAATGGACAAGTACCTGCCGGGGCAGGGGCTTCACAGCGCCCTTGTGGACCGCCTCATGGCCATGGGAGTCAAGGGGGGGCAGACCTCCTCCGGGGCCCAGAAGGACGGCTTCTTGAAGTATGAGAAGAATCGCCCCGCGGGCGTCTTCGACGTGGAGAAGGGCGAGTATGTCCCATTCACACAGTTCTCGGGCCAGGCCGATGCTGCTCTTGGAGAGCACCCGACCCCGGGCATGGACTGGAAGGGGCTGCAGCGAGATCCCCAGAAGGATAGCAAGATCGCCGCTCACTTCACCGCTTGTGCTGCTTCTTCCACCTTGGGTGCAAGCCTGGCCCTCCAGTATGCCAGGGCGAGCAAGCAGGCCGGTGAGTTGCTGGTCAACAGCGGCGTTGCGGCGGACCGAAACGACGTGAACAGCGTCCTCATGCTCGGCTTCTTCCACTTGTATGGGCCAATTAACGATATGGTATAAGGGATAATACGATGAAAAAACTCAGAAGAGATGTGTTTATTGCAGCCGGCGCCTACACAGTGAGCCTTGGAACAGGGCGCCGGGAGTTCAACCCCAGGAAACCGCGCCCGGGGCTGGAAGAGTATATCATCGAGGCCGGGCAGGCATCCCTGGCCCAGATCAGCAACCCGGAGCTCATCGACGAGGGCGTCATTGCCAATTTTATGGCGGCACGGTTCAACCGACAGGGCAACCTGGCGGGGTTCATGCCCATCATTCACCCAAGCCTTGAGTTCAAGCCCATGGTTAGGGTGGAGGGCGCCTGCGGCTCTGGCGGCCTGGGCGTGGCTACGGGCATCAAGAGTGTCTTGGCAGAGACCGCCGACGCCGTCCTGGTGGTTGGGGTCGAGGTCCAGAACACGGTCAAGGCAGTCTACGGAGCCGATATTCTGGCTACTGCCGGCTACCACGCCGGGGAGCGCAAAGAGGGGCACACCTACTTCTTCCCAAATAAGTTTTCCATGCGTGCGGGCGCCTACTATGAGAAGTACGGCAAAGAGAAGGCTCGTAAGGGCATGGCCACCTGGTACAAGAACGCCGTGGACAACGCCAGACTCAACCCCCTGGCGCAGGAGCACCACAACCAGGCAGCAGACCTCATGGCCCTGGGCATGACCCCTCCCGATGGCCGCTTCTTCACGGACCACCTCAACCTCTTCGACTGCTCCAAGGTCTCCGATGGTGCAGCATCACTCATTGTCTGCTCTGAAGAGGGCTACAAGAAGCTGGGGCTCACCAGGGCCGACGTGGTGCAGGTTGTGGGTTTGGGGCAGGCAGAAGCGAACCTTACCACGCCGCCCCCGGTGCTCACCGAGCTGACCACCAGCCGCGTGGCCAGCCAGAATGCTATGAAGATGGCAGGGCTGGCCCTCAGCGACATCGATGTCTTTGAGGTTCACGACTGCTTCACCATCACGGGTCTGCTGGCTGTGGAGATGCTGGGCATCGCTCAGCCGGGAGAGGGCGCCGACGTAGTGGCCTCGGGCGCAACGACTCTTACTGGAGCCTATCCCATGAACACCGGTGGTGGCCTGGTGGGCTACGGCCATCCCGTGGGCGCCTCGGGCGTGCGCATGGCCGTGGACGTCTGGAAGCAGCTCACGGGCAAAGCCGGCGCCTTCCAGGTGCCCAAGCCCGTGCAGCACGGCCTCTTCCTCTCTATGGGCGGCGACGACAAGACTGTAGTCTCGGCTGTCCTCAAGAAATAGGCACGCCCCACCCCGGCGCTTCCAAAGGCCCCCCTGCTCCGGTGCGGATCCCAAACCGGGGAGCCAATGGCCTCTGTCACGCTGCCAGACAGTTCGGCGACCCTCCTTCGCCAAGGCTTCGGCGGGGCAAGCTGGCGACCCTCCTTCGCCAAGGCTTCGGAGGGCAAGCTGGCGACCCCCCTTCGCCAAGGCTTCGGCGGGGCAAGCTGTCAACCCACCTTCGCTGTCGCTTCGGCGGGACTACGGCCACGAGAGGCGCACGCTGGACGTCCAGCTCCCCGGCAACGGGTCCGCGCCCCCCCTGCTCTGGTGCTCTGGACGCGGGGCATCGCTATGCGTATATTCCCTCCTCGTAACACCGGGCCTGACAGGCGGTAGCCACTTATGTAGGAATACTGTGTGACGCCTGCCACTGGTTGGCTTCATGGCCCCCCATTTTGAGACAGGAGTCAATATGCGCTTGTTGCTGGTCGTCTTCGCAGCGCTCATTTCGTCAACGGCTTTTGCGTCGGGCAAAGGCGAGGGCGAGGCCCCCGTGCAGGTGCTGGAGAATCCGGGGCACCCTCACAAGTCCAAAGAGATAGTGCCGCCGGAAATCGTAAAAATGAAGCTGGTTCAGGTTTCTATGGCTAAGAATCAGATCATAGACGAGGAACAATACTTCAAACAACTTGGGGTTCCTGTGCCCATCACAGGGCCGGGAACGGGTAGCGAAGTGGTGGAGCAGGTCAATGAATTCGGAAAGCTGAAATTCTTCCGACCCCTGCCCGACGATTTCCGATTGGCTATATATGTTAAAGAAACCATGGGTTCAAAGGCAGCAAAGAACCTCAAGTTGGCTACGGTATATGACAGAGAGTTTGAGTACACAATTATTTTACTGGACTCAGATAACACAAGATTGAGAATCATAAGTCTAAAGAACTTCTTTGCCGATTTTAGGGAGATGAATAATATTGCTGTGGTTGGCACAACGCTTTATTTTGACATAAATCATAATGGATATGCAGCAGACCTCAAGAATAAGACCGGTTACCTTGTGGCCCTGGATGTCTACAAGGCCAAGGTTCTCTGGAGCAGCCCGGCCCTTACCTCATCCTTCCGGGGATTCCTGGTTGTTGGCGACTACATCATCGCTGGCTATGGCTTCACAGCAGAACCCGACTTCCTCTTCCTGGTGAACCGGCACACCGGGGAAATCGTGCAGAAGGAAAAGATTAAAACCATGCACGACTACATTATTCCCAAGGATGGAAAGCTGCATGTTCGTTGCTATGATACGAACTATGTCTACGAGCTTAAGTAGCGAAAGCCCAGGTCAAAACAACAGATTACGATTTGAATCCACTCATCTCTGACCGGCTTACAACAACTCTACTGCTCGCCGCCAGCCTCGGGCTCTGTGGAAGCAGGCAGCACTGTGGGCACCGTGGGTTCTGTGGGCTCTGCTGGGACAACGGGGGCCGGGGCAGCCTCGGGGGTGGCACTGTCGGGCCCCGGTCCCGGTCGGTGGCGCGAGTCTCTGCGGTCCCCGGGACGACCCGTGGGAGCACCCCCAACCTGCCTCATGGGCCGGTTGCAGAAGGGGCAGAAGGCACCGCCTCGGTGCATGGCTTTGCGCTCAACTTTAACTCCACAGCGCACACATTCGAAGTAGACCCGCGGTCGGCCGTGACCCTGTGCCGATGATGATCCGTCTTTGGATTTGCCCCAATATGAAGGCGGGGCGCCGAACGTCCAGTAGGGGTCATCCTCTTTGAGGCCGGTACCTGCAACCACGCCGCCTTGGCGGCCCTGGGTAGAACCCCAACTCTCAACGGGGGTGCCGAACTGCCAGTAAGGATCCTGCTCCGACAGAGAGGGCCCCCGACGGCCTCCGCCCCCCTTGGGGCCTTCATAGTCGATTCGGTTTCCTATGTTGTCGTCCTCATCCTCTTCGTCGACCGTCTCTCCCTTGGCCGCTTCTATCTTGGCCGCTTCTATCTTGGCCGCTTCTAACGTGGTCTCGGGCATTGCCGCTTCCACGGCCTCGGGCTCCACGGCTCCAGCGGCCTCAAGCCCAACTGCCTCCACGGCCTCGGCCACTTCTTCCAATACCTCAACGTTGTCTGTGGAAGGGGCTACCTCTGCTTCGGGCACGGTGGTGCCGGCTTCACTCTTCTCCAACTCGTTGCTCAGCTCCGAGGGATTAATGACGTCGTCGTTCATTGCTGCCTCCAATGCCACCGGTGGGCACATGCACGGCCTCCCGGGCCAGCCCGTTTACCACTCAAGTGCTCCTGATGCAACCAGTTCCATTGGATAGTCCACGTCCATTAGGGTCAGACCACGGGCGGGTGCCGTCTGAGCCCCCTTGGTCCTGTCCAGGGAGTCGAGAATCTCCTTCACCATAGCGGGGGTCAAGCGGCCCCTGCCCACAGTGACCAGGTTGCCAACGATAATCCTCACCATGTTGCGCAGGAAGGCGTTTCCGTGGAGCGTAAAGATGATCTCAGCCCCGTTACGCTCCACCACCAAAGCATGCATCCTCCGCCTCGGGCTTCGGGCATCACAATCCGCTGCCCGAAACGCCGAGAAGTCGTGCTCACCAACCAGGTATTGGGCCGCCTCACGCATGGACTCAACATCGAGGCGGTACGGCACGTGCCATGCGTAGCGGCCGATGAAAGGGTCACGGTTTGTCTGGTTCAGGACCCGGTAACGGTAGGTCTTTGCCACAGCACTTTTGCGGGCGTTGAAGCCCAAGGGCACCGTTTGCACGTCCACAACGGCCATGTCCATAGGGAGGACGCTGTTCATGCCTCGAAACAGGGCCACCGGTGGCAACTTCACCGGCGTCTTGACTCCAACGGGGTGCCGCAGGGCATGGACACCAGAGTCAGTGCGTGACGACGAGGCCATGCGGTACTCATCCCCCACAACCTTCTTCAGGGCGCTCTCCAACTCACCTTGCACCGAGCGCAGGTCAGTCTGCCGCTGCCAGCCGTGAAAGTCTGTACCGTCGTAGCGAATCCATAGGAGATAGTGATACACGGCTACATTTCGAAGGCCAGCCCAAAGACCAGCCCGCCGTCCGACAGGTCGAAACTCTTCGTGCTGCCAAAATCATCAATCCAATGTGCTGCCCATTCAACGAAAAAGTAACTATTATTAACGCCTAGGTCGTTGTCAAATATGGCAGCGGCATGGGGTTCAAAGAAATCGAGTAGAAGGTAAATTCCAACGGCACCGTAGAGGCCGAAGGTGCCGCCCAGTGCCTCCTTGCTGCTTCCATCAGCGCCCTTGAACTTCGATGTGTCCTCGTTTCCGTCGTCGATGCGCCAGATCCAGTAGTCCACGCCACCCTTGAGCGCCAGCGCCAGGGGGATGCCGAAACGAGTTGCCAGAACGTCGAACCTATAGACCAGGCCCCCCGTGAAGGGGAAGAGCACCAGCGCAGTCTCGTCGCTGCTGCGCTCACCGTCGGCCAGGAGCCCCTTGCCCGTTACCGACCCGTAGCCGGCCATTCCGAAGACCCCCAGTGAGCCAAAGCCGTGCCAGAACTGGTAGTCCAATTGAGCCGAGAGCATCCAGGCCGAGTCGGCCCCAAAGGCATCCTCGTAGGGGGTGGCGCCACCCTTGAACTCGCCGTCGATGCCAGGGCTGTAGAAGCCAAACCGGATCTCCATTGCAGTACTCTGAGGCGACTGCTCCGAATCTCGGGCCAGGGCCGAGGAGTGAATGAAGAGTGTGCCCAGCAGGGCCGTGATGGTAAAGGAGCGCAGCATTACGCCCTCCTGTCACTGATGAGGTTTCTTCTTCTCCAGGCCAGGGCCGTGAGCGCCAGCGCCAGGGCAATCAAGACCCCGCCACGCTCAACAGGGGTGGCCTTGGTTGCATACCAGGCAACTCCAACCAGGGGCGCCAACGCTACCCTGGTCACCGCCCTCAACACCGGCCGACCCTTGATGGCCGCCGCCAGAGCCGGGCTCTGGGAGTAATATAGGGTCACGAATCGCCGTCCCCAGGCGTTCTGCAGCAGCACGCTGTCCCGAAAGCCCCTGAGCAGCGGCAAGGCGCCCGACATGGGGGTCTGCCAAGCAGCGGTGGCCACGAAACAGAATCCACCCTCTTCCTGGCCTCCGGCCCCTTTGTAGCTCTCCCAGAAGTCCGTGACATCTACGGGGGAGGCCGTAACCAGCTTCGAGAGGGTGCTCTCGTTGTCGTACTCGTCCACGGCGACAATGCCAACGTAGTACTGCGTACCAATTGACAGCCCGCCGATCTGATAGCTGGTGGCGTCAATGTCCGATTTGCTCTTAGCCAAATCGATTGTATCTTCATCAAAGGACTCATCGGCCCAATAAACTTTGTAAGTCACATCATCGCTGTTGACGTCATCGCTCCAAGAGACCTTCAGGTTCCCTTCGCCCCCTACGGCCGAGAGTTCGGTGGGGGTCAGAGGCGCCTCGAAGTCGTAGGAAAACTTTACCGTTTCAACCATTTTGGTGAGAGTATCATCACCATACTGAACAAAAATGTAAATGGAGCTGTCCCCGGTATCGCCCAAGTTGCATCGATCCAGGAAGAGATCGGTGAAGCTAACAATTATCTCATTATTTGTATAGGAGGACAGAGAAGTTTTGGAAACTATGTACTTGCACGACTCCGTGGCCTCATCGGCAATGCCGCCGGTGTCGCTGCAGTTGCCAACCTTGATGGAGTAGTCGTACCCGGTCACCGGGGTCATGCTCCACTTGAGAGAAAACCTCGGGGCAACGGCCCCCGAAGGCACCTCGGCCTCGGGGTCGGAGTAGTCACCCAGATAGAGCAGGCAGTCGGCGTAGTTTATCTTGTAGTCGTCCGTCATTCGAGAGTCGAGCTGGCCCTGGAGTGCACCGGCTCCGTCAATCTTGTTGACGGTGAAGCCCGTGATGGCCGCACTGGCGGGCATTGCCACCAGCAGCGCCAGGAACCCGGAAAGCATTGGTGCGGTCATCCTCATTTGGAAACCTCCGTAAACGGGGCGTTGCAGCATGCAAGGTATGTACCATGCTCAGGCGCAGCACCCCGGAGCCCCGTAACACACTGCCAACCCAGCAAAACCGGGGCTTGGAACCATCCAAGCCCCCGACGCTGGCGCCGTTACCGGCTCTCCCTCTTGCCCTTTTGGCAAATCGGCCGGCAAACACCGGCCCCCATTGCCACTTTGTCAATTCGCAACTGTCAGCCCCTTCCCGGCATCCGCTCACCGCCTTCGATGCAGCTCCTCCGCTATCTGAATAGCGTTTAGCGCTGCCCCCTTCCAAAGGTTGTCCGCCACAACCCAGAAGTTGAAGGCGTTGTTCCCCGAAATGTCCCGCCTCACGCGGCCAACGGCCACCTCGGCCACCTGGGTGCAGTTCATGGGCATGGGGTAGATGTGCTCGGCGGGGTCATCGTCAAGTCTGATTCCAGGAAAAGCGGCAAGCGCCTTCTGGATCTGCTCCACCGTGACCTGCCGCTCCAACTCCACCATCACCGACTCACTGTGGCAGGCGAAGGTAGGAATGCGAACCGCCGTGCAGGCAACGGGGAGATACGGCAGTCCCATGATCTTCCGTGTCTCACGAGTTACTTTCATCTCCTCATCTGTGTAACCATCCTGTTCGAATGTGCCAATGTGAGGAATTACGTTGAACGCAATTCGGTGTGGAAACACATTCTTTTCTATGTCTTCTTTGCCATTGAATAATGCTACGGTTTGGTTGGAGAGCTCATCTATGCCACTTTGTCCAGCGCCACTGACCGACTGGTAGGTGCTTACAAGAACCCTCTTGAGGCCCGCCAGGTCGTGGATGGCCTTCAGCGGCAATACCAGCTGGATAGTGCTGCAGTTGGGATTTGCAATGTAGCTGGCACCAACATCCAGAGCTTCGGGATTGACCTCGGGAACTACCAGCGGAACCCCCGGCACCATGCGGAACGCCGAGGAGTTGTCAACCACGACCGCCCCGGAACCCTCGGCCCACTCCTTCAGAAGATGGCTGACCATCTTTCCCCCCGAGGCGAGGCACAAATCGGTGCTGGCAAGCCAGTCATCCCTCTCCAACTCTCGCACCACCAGCCGCTTCCCTCGAAAGTAGAGCTCTTCCCCCGCAGAACGGGAACTCGCATACAGACTCAGCATAGAAACCGGAAACTCCCTGGCCTCCAGCAGAGCCAGCATCTCTCGCCCGACGGCCCCTGTGGCCCCGGCTATGGAAACTCGAAAAGGCTTCGACATGGTACCCCTCCACACGCAGGCGGCAGTCTAGGAGCTATCTCCACCACAGTCAATTTCATCTTGCCTGTGGCTTTTCAGGTGCTACCCTACGTTGCCCGAGATTTGGGCGGCTGACACCGCTCTGCTCCCGATTCAGGAGGTGCTTCATGGCTAAGTGGCTGGTTACCGGTGGCTCTGGTTTTCTTGGTATCAATCTTGTCCGCTTTCTGCTCCAGAATGGTCATGTTGTCGAAACCCTGGACAAAGAGCCCTTCGATTATCCCGACACAGCCCCAAAAGTGGTTCACCACCTCACTGATGTGCGCGACCGGGAAGCCGTTGATAAAATAATATCCAGAGGCTTTGATGTCGTTATGCATGGCGCCGCAGCGCTGCCTTTGTACCCGAAGAAAGATATTTTTTCGACAAATATAGATGGCACTAAGAATATATTCGATGCCGCAAAAAAATATGGCGTTCCTCGGAATATTTATATCTCATCGACGGCGGTATATGGTATTCCAAATAAACATCCTCTTTATGAAACCGACCCCATGATTGGCGTTGGTCCTTATGGAATCACAAAGGTCCGCTGCGAAGGCATGGTAAAAGAGTATCGCCAGCAGGGCATGGTCATAACTACCATCCGCCCAAAATCCTTCATCGGCCCTGAACGCCTGGGCGTCTTTGCCATCTTCTACCAGTGGGCCTGCGAGGGACGCTCCTTCCCCATGATCGGACGGGGCGACAATCTGTACCAGTTGCTCGACGTCGAGGACCTCTGCGAAGCCATCGTAATGGCAGCGGAACACCATGACCCTGTGGCGGTGAACAGTGAGTTCAACGTGGGTGCCAAGGTATTCTCCAAGATGCGTGAAGACTATCAGGTGGTGCTGGACAGGGCCGGCTTCGGCAGGAAGATTCGAAGCTCGCCGGGACACCTCGTCGTCTTCTCCCTCGAGGTGCTCGACCGCCTGGGGCTATCGCCTCTCTATCCCTGGGTCTACAAGACAGCCACCAAGGATTCTTTCGTCTCCGTGGAGAAGGCCGAGAAGGTCTTTGGGTTCTCACCTAAGTACTCCAATAAGGATGCCCTGCTCAGGAACTTCGAGTGGTATCTGGCCAACCGGGAACGCCTTGAGTCCGCCCAGGGTGGGACTACTCACAGAGTGCCCTGGAGCCAGGGCGTCCTGGGTCTGGCCAAGTATTTCTTCTAATAGCCGGTACCACATGAAACCACTGAACTGCGAGGCGGCCCAGGGCCTCTCCCGATTCCTGGAGCTCCTCCAGGAGCACCTTCGTCAAGGAACGCTGGTCAAGGCGGTGCTTGCCGACTTGCGCCTTGACCCGGACCTATCCCGAATCACCCTCCGACCGGTGACCGTCAGGGGGGATGCCCATCTCGCCGTGGGCTACTCTTACAAGACCCGAGATGAGACCCGGACCTTGCCCATGGCCGAGACCCTGCTGTGGCTATCCAACACCCTTGGCACGCATGCCCTGGCGGCACACCTCATCCTCACCCAGGGGGAAATCCACGCTAAGTGGGACAAGAAGGGCCGATGTCTCATCTCCGGTGGCCAAACCACACTGCGCCCCCCACCCGCGCCAGACCACAACAGGAGCAAGAAGCGTTGGGTTGACAGCTCAAGACCCTGGCTGCGTGAACTGGGCATCACGGATCCTTCGGGCAAGCCTATTCCCTCTATGGCGCACAAGTGGAAACAGATTAATCGTTTTATCGAGATAGTAAATGGTGCTCTTGTTGAATCTGACAAAGAGAACTGGTCCGACGCCTCCATAATCGACTTCGGAGCTGGCAAAGGCTACCTTACTTTTGCCCTCCACGACCACATTGCAACTGCCTTCAGCGCAGAGCCCCGGACCCTGGGAATCGAGATCAGACCGCAACTGGTCGAGATGTGCAACGGGATTGCCCAGGATGTGGGCTTCTCCAAGCTGCGATTCGAGGTAGGAGAGCTTGGCTCGGGGGCTCCACCGGCGGTTGACCTGCTCATCGCCCTCCACGCTTGCGATGTGGCTACGGACATGGCCCTGGGCATGGGCATCAAAGGCCGAGCGAACATCATTGTCTGCTCCCCATGCTGCCACAAAGAGATTCGGCCCCAGATGGAGACCCCCGACGAGCTGGCCGACATACTCAGGTACGGGGTCCACGCCGGCGCCATGGCTGAGATGCTCACCGATACATGAGAGCCCTTCTTCTGGAAGCCAACGGCTACGAGGTGAAGCTCTTCGAGTTCATCTCGACGGAGCATACGGACAAGAACCGCATGCTGCTGGCTGTTCGTCGCCAAAACGCAACATCGAACCCCGCCTCCATTGACCGATACCGAAAGCTCAAGAGCCATTTCGGGATCAAGACACAGCATCTGGAGACCATTTTGGGGCCGCCCGAGTGTTGATGCGGGGCCACCCCAAAATCCATCGCAGATCTGGGAATACCGGTTGCTTTTGGTACCACGCGGTGCTAGCGTTCGCGCCGCAGGAGAGACCCCTGCGTTGCCCAAGGCCGCCCGCCGCGTGCGGGTGTGCTGAACCTGTGGCTGACTGCTATAGACTTCGCCCCGGGGTCGATACAAGGGTAGATTGGTTTATGGAATGAGTGACCGCTTCATTTGTATTGCTTGCTGGCAGGAGTTCCTTGTCACTGAGAGTGACCGGGGAGCTAGGGGCGGAAAAGTCGTCTGCCCACACTGCGGTTACATTCAGACCGGTACCTCCATGCCAGCTTCTGATGCCGTCTCCGGTCATGACACCGCCGCTGAGTTGCCGGCACAGCCCGTGCGCCACACCGAGAACTACCAGTGGGCCCCAGGCGATGCCGCAAGAGCTACCTCTCCTAATGTGTTGGCCGATGAACTCTCGGGCACCGAAGAGAACTCTGACCCGAAGATCGGTGACGAGTCTACCTCCGAAACACCAGACCTGCCCGATGGATTCGAGGGCGAGCCCACCCCTCCTCTGGGTTACACCCCGCCATTCAACGATGGGGAAGGCGTAGAGCAGGCCGGACCATTCTCCGAGTCCGCCGATGTCTATGAGCCCCTCTCTTCATCGGACCAGGAGGCCTTCAACTCCTCTCAGCAGATCCCCGAAGCCCCCATCAGGCTTGTCTGGCAGCTCAAGACAGCCTCGGGCCTTAAGCTCAAGTTCAACGACATGGAGTCCCTTCTAGCCTGGCGTCAGAAGGTGGGCACAAGCGGGCAAGCCACGATCTCTCCCGATGGAACCAGATGGTGCGATTTCTCCGTCTTTGTCCGCGAATATGAAGCAGGCGCCGAGCCCTGGGTAGCATTCCTTACCGCCGCCGGGCTGGATATGGACGAACCGCCACCACCTAGCTCTGCCAACGTCTCACAGACTACCATTCGGCCCATCTCGGGCAACTCCGGCGAGGCTCACACCAACTCCCAACAGGGGCATGCGGCCAATGGCTCTTCAACGCCGGCCTACTCCAACGGCTCTTTGGGCCAGTCGAAGATGACTGCATCCAACCAGTTCACCTTCCAGGTCACAGAGCGCCCCAAGTCCCCCGTGGGTAAGTACGTAATCATTGGTTTGCTTGGAGTTGTGCTGCTGGCAGGTGCCGTCTTCGCCCTGCTTCACTTCTCGGGGCAGTTGTAGGCGTCACACACTTCAAATTCTTGATCGGGATAAACCGGTATACCCACTTCCGTAATGGTCTTGCGCGGGAATGAGTCCAGTCGCCATGTCTTGGCCGGACGCTCAAATACGCGGCCGTCGGAAAGCGTCGCCCGCAAAAGAACCTGTCCCGGCGGAAGATTAACAACAAAGAAGGCCCCGGTCTTCTCCGTGGCCTTCAGCGCCTGGCTCGGCACGGGAAGGGCATCAGGCAGATACCAGACCTCCCCAGCCTTCTTGCCGCCTATCTCGGCCTCAATCACCGCTCCAGGCAGCGGCTTCTCGTCGTACCAGTTGTAAACGGTGCCCTGGATGTATCCCCGGCTTGAGCTCTGACCAACAACGGTCAAAGGAGCCTCGAAGAGAGGCCCCTCAAACATTCGACCTTTGATGATCTGCACGAACTGCCTGAAAGGCTTGTCGAACTGTCGGAAAAGTGGGTAATTCTCCTGTGTGTACTCAAGATAACCGTCGAAACCATCACCATCAATGAGTATTTGGAATCCACCTACGGCCTGTTCATTTGTCACAAGTGAGTGGACTTTAGTATCGCAAAAATCATAGAAATCAACGGTGACACCAGGAACCTGAAGCCCAGGAAGCTGATGCTCCATAGTCGTCTCGAACATCTGCACGCCCACATAGAGCCAGTGCAGCTTGGTCTCCGTAGTCGGAGAGCAGAGATGCGTCCACACCTCCTCAGACTCATAGTTGGCCTGAACGTCGTCCTCCTCTTGGATGAGGTCCTCGGGGACGAAGACCCCAAGATCGCCCTCTTGTGGAAGAGGCTCCGAGCAGCCCGCTGCATGAGTAACCATCAGGGCCAATATGGCCAGAATGCGATGACGCATGGTCACAACCTCCGCTACCTTGGGACACTGAAGAACGAGTTCATGAGACCGTAGCGCTTCAGCTCATCCTGAACTCCAAGACAGAGTGCCTGGGCCTCCTCAGAGACCAGCACACCCTTCTCAGTAACAAAACGGTGCACCAATTCTCCAGGAACCTCCTCGAATGGCTCCGACCAGACCGAGAGGTTGGCCCCCTGATAAAGGCTGGGGCGCCACGGAGCCGTCTCCCTCTGCCACACCGAGGATGGGCAGAACTTCATGGTCTCTGTTACCACAAGAGATGGAACCTGCATGCGCTCTGCAAGGGAGCAGGCCAGGAATGAGCCGGTTTTGTTCACGAAGGATCCCGTGGTGAGCACGGCATCTGCCCCCAGCAAAACGACGTCGCTGTTTTTGATTGCCACATGGAGCGAGCTGTCGGGGAAGAGCGTTACCTTGAAGCCCTCACGAGCGAGTTTCTCGGCGTGCTGTACTCCCTCGCCGCCAGGGCTGCTCTTTATGATGTTGACCTCGACCGAGTCGGGGCCGATGGCCAACAGAGTCTCGTGCACCGTGGTAGACCAGGAGAGGGTGAAGATCCGCTTGACGTTTCTCTCCTGCAGCCACGCCGCTGCCTGCTTCGCAACCTGAGCGCGCTGCGCCACGATCTCATGTCCTAATCGGAAGAGGCGATCAGAGACCGGATCGTCTCCTCCCCGCTGAACCTCCAGCGCAGCATGGGCAGCAGCGTTGCGGATGACCTCCATTCCACCTCTGAGATTGGCTACCTCTTCGGCGTGTTCAAAGAATGAGGCATCCATGCCCTCTCCGTACCAGGTGTGGGAGAGTTCGCCTATGGCCAGGACGTTGACCCCTCTGGCAGCGAGGCCGAGACTGCCGCTGATTCTATCCGAGGCGATCTCAAGCTTCAGGCGGTCCATGGTGCGGTTGAGGCCCTCCCTGGAGGCCACAGCGTCGAATGTCCGGCTCAGCTCAGGAACCGTATCCATACTCCTCAGCTCGGCAGGTGTCGCCCAAACCACCTGGTCGTGCTCGAAGTTCAGCTTGATCTCTCCAAACTCCATGTGCACCAGGAAGGGGTGAACCACGAAGATGGCGTCATATTCAGGCGCCTCAACTCTGATGGGCTCACCCTCTCCCAAGAAAGTCACGCTCTCAAGAAGGCCCGTCTCCTCCAGCAACTCTCTCTTGGCCTGCTCCAGGGGGGAGACGTTATCCTCGATGGCACCGCTGATTGCTCCGTATTTCCCGGCATAGGTTGCTACCAGGTTGCTCCGACGGAACAGAGCTATTTTGCCTCCACGCTCCAAAAACAGCGTTACTACCCTCCGCTCCTGCATCGTTCACCTCAATACGTGTGTTATCTAGTACTTAAGTTCCCTCAACGGCATCCTCGGCCCGAACCACTGGTAGAGGCCCACATAGGGAGTCTGCCCGTTGCCCCGGTAGTCAACCATGGCATAAGTCAGCCGGGTATGCGAACCAAAATCGGGGATTTCCAGGCTGACGTACTTGGTCCATGTCCCCGTGTTCACATAGACCCCTCGGTTCCCCATTCTCCGAATCTTGGCCTCATGGGAGTGCCCCATTATCACAGCCCGGAGCCCCGGGTTGTCCCTCAACATCGCCGCAGCGGCAACCTCCAAGTCAGGTACTACCACAGCCTCCTCGCGCATAATCCGGACGGTTTCGCTGAGGCTGGCAGCACGGCGCCTGGCCTCCACGAAACGGGTGCGCATGAAGTGGTAGGCCGCCCTGGCCGTGGCTGGAGCCGCAACCCGAGTGTCCGTCACCAGCGACAGCGCCAAAAACCGGCTGAACGGGTGCACCAACGTCATATGCGGCCGCTCCTGCTTCACAGGCAGCAGTACCTTCAACAGAAAAATGCTGCCCCAGGGCAGGTTGAGAATCGGTTCGGAATACCCCTTGGTCAGAAACAGATTCTTCAGGTCAACCCGGTTCAACGCCTCAAACTGGTTCCCGTGGCAGATTCTCACTCCCCCGGGCAGGTCATACCATGGCTCGTAGATTCGAAAGCGCAGCTTCATGGCGCCATCCGGTCCCCCAACCACCGAACGGATCAGTTGCTGCACAGCGGGATAGGCAACCTCAAGATCATGGTTGCCCATGTTGTAAGTGATGCTCTTCCCTGGCAGCGAGAGAAACCGCCGCATTGCAGCAACCACCTCCGCATGACCCTCGAGACACTTGCCCATCTTGGCCACGGCAACAGAACTCGTGATGCGCTCCGGAAAGAGCCCGTTCAGATCCACCGCCAACGGGTCGAATATGTCGCCGTTCAAGATGAGCTCGACGTTCTCTTTTTCGAACTCCCCGCTGCTGTAATAATCCAGAAAAGAGCAGAGGGCCTCATCGTCGTGAAAGTCCTCGTACGGGTTGAAACGCCCGGGCCTGCTTCCCATGGAGAGGTGCGTATCGCTGATGGAGAGCTTGATCATGTTCTCGACCGCCAGAGGGTCACTTAAGGCGCCTCAGCGCCGTTCGGACCTCGTCCAAAGCCGGGTCGTTGGGGAGCGCATGCTTCAGGAAGAGGTCGTAGTTCACCGAGGCCAGCTTGCGAAGGCCCTTCTCCAGATAGATGTCCCCCAGGAATCGATAAGCCTCGGGGAACTGTCCGGGGCCTTCGGTGGTGCAGCGGGTAAGGAACTCGCGAGCCTTCTCTCGATCGCCACGGTTCAAGGATATTCTTCCAAGTTGCATATATGAGTATACGACGGATACCTTACGCGTTATCATCTCCATATAATACTTCTCGGCATCCTCATATCTACCCATCTGGAAGAGCGTGTCTGCGTAGTTTGAGAGAATGTCAGTGCGATGTGGGGCCCTCTCCATGGCCTGCTCGAGGTCTCTCAGGGCGCCGTCGAAGCGACCGGACTCGAAGAGAATGGTGCTTCGGCTGAAGTAGATCTCGGGGTCCTGAGCCTCCTTAGGTATGGTTACGTCACTTTCGTATCTAGAAATAATATAATCGAAATATTTTCTTGCCTGCTCAATTGTCTTTCTTCTGTTGTCAGTTTCATCTTTGCGCGCGGTAGTATAGAGCAGCTTGGCGTATGACTGCAAATAGGTCAGGTTTGTCGGCAGCATCTCTGCCGCGGCCCGGAAGGCTTCCATGGCGCAGGCTTCGTCCTGAATCGCCAGACAGGTTGTCCCCAGTGAGTGCTGGATGGCGTGGTCCGTGCTGTCGATTCTTCGGCAGGCCTCGAGGTAGAACTTGGCGTTGAAGAAGTCCTTCTTCTGCAGATAGATGTCTGCCAGGAAGCGAGCGGCCTCACCATCAGCAGGGTTGTCCTTGAAGACGGCCTTTAGCACCTCCACAGCCTCGGGGATTCTGTCGGCAGATCGGAGGGCCAGGGCGAAAGATGGGCGCAACTCTTTGGTCATGGCGCCTCGCTCCTCCAGTACCTCGAAGTGCTTGAGCGCCTCCTTGTGGTCACCCTGCCTGGCCATAATGCGGACCAGTTTCTGGCGGACCAGGATATCGTCCTTTAGTTCGAGCATCCGTTTTAGAGAAGAGGCTACCTCTTTATCCTCGCCCAGGGCAGTAAGGATTTCCGTGAGCAGCTCAAGCAGCGGGAGGCTATCGCGCTTTGCTCTCAGTGAGGCCTGGACCACCCTCCTGGCTTCTCCCCATGCCTGCTGGTCGACGTAGATCTTGGCGAGCGTGATGGCCGACTCTTCGTCCTCAGGCTTCTTTCGCAGGGCCTGCTCAAGGTATGATCGGGCGCTGTCCATGTGCTTGGTGTGCAGCGCAACCTCTGCCATGGCCACAAGCAGGGCGTGGTCGTCGGGATACTTCTTCACCCCCTCGACGGCGAGGAAATTGGCGGCCTCTTCACGCCCCGCTGCTCTGAATATTCGGGTGGCCAGCAGGTAGTACTCCGGCGTGCCGCAGACTTTGTCACACCGCTTCATGACGTCCTGGGCTTTGACCAGATCCTTCTGCTTGAAATAGATGCCGGCCAGCTTCAGCAGCAGGTCTTCGGGGACAGGGGAGTCGCCCATGTCGGGCAGAGATGTGAAGAAATCCTCAAGAAGGGCAAAGAGCGCCTTGTCGTCGTTCTGTTTCTCGAGGTAGTAGACAACGGCCCTGTATCCACGCACCTGCGCCAGTGGGTCGTTCTTCTTGCGGGCCTGGTCAAGGCACTCCCTTGCAAGGTCCACCGAGCGATTGACCTCACCACGTTCAAGCATCAACTCGGCCAGCAGGAGCCTGGCGTCGGTGAAATCGGGGGCGCCTTCCAAGACTTCGCCCAGGTACCCAGCGGCCTTCTCCCTGGCGGCCCCGGCCTTGTCCTTCTCTTCGGCAGTGTAGCCCCGGGCCTTGGCGGCCTCCAGCTGCGCCAACAAGAAGTTGGAGTGAATGTCCTCCTTTCGCTCCTCACGCAGCAACACCAGAAGGCTCTCGGCCTCCTCCAGATCGTTGGTCCTCAAAGCGAGCAGCGCGTGAAAGAGGTTGTCCTCCCTGGCAAGCGCCTTGGTCATCTGCCTGGTCTCCAGAAGCTGACCAGCCCGAAGGGTCTTCCCACTCACATACTCCTTGTACTCTGCAGAGGCCTTGGCCCAGTCCCCGGCTACCCCGGCCTCCATGGCCTCCATCTTGTCCACAAACACAGCGTCCACGACTTCGTTTTTCTTATCTATGTATTTCTTGCGAAGATCTTCAATCTTCTTGCCCAGCTCTTCTCCCTCGTGTGTGTAGTTGTTGAACTCGCCCGGGAAGAGAAGACGGAACCAGGCCAAGTTCCACATCATCTCGGCTTCCAACTGCTCCGTCGTGTCTGGATTGACCTTCATCTCCTTCTGGATCAGCTCCAGGCGATTGATGTATCCCTGGGCGCTGGTCATGAGCCTGCTGTCAAAGCTCAGGCTCTGCTCCGCCGCTTCCGCCTTCTTCTTGGCCCTCTTGCTCTCGGGGGCATCAGAAGGTTTCTCCGTTCCAAGTATGGGGTCGAGCAGGCCCAGGTAGTAGGCGCCTGCGCCACCAGCAAGAATTACGATGAGCACTGCGGCCAGGCCGCCAGCGGCGCTTGACTTCTTCTTCGCCTTCCTGCTGCCAGCCTTGGCAGTGGCCTTGGTGCCAACGGCCTCGCCAGCCTTGACCGTAGGCTGGGGCTTTGGTGCGGTGGATGCATCTATGTCCAGGTCGTAGCTGAAGCCGCCTGCCTCCGCTGGCGCACCAGCAGCGGGCTTAGGGCCACCGAAGTCACCCAGGTCGTCGAAGGAGATCTCCTCCATCCTGAAGGCGTCGGGCATCTCGGGCTTTTCGAACTGCATCCCCGGGGCGCCGCCGCCCTGAAACTCCACCGGCGGGGGCTCGGGATTCTCGTCGAGCAGCATGGAGAAGTCTATGTCGTCCAACGATGGGCCAGCCACGCCTTTGGTGGCACTGCCAGAGCCGCCTCCCGGAATCGGCGGGGGCATCCCGGCGTCTGGTTCGCCCAGCCCGCCACCAAAACCAGCAGCATCTTGCCCCATGGTAGGCTTGACCCCTAGAACGTCGTCGTGGGCTCCAACGCCCGCTCCACCATAAGTGGTGGCACTTCCGCCAAAACTGCCACCGAACCCGCCGTGTGTTCCAGACGGCGGCAGTGGGGGTACTGGAGGGAAGGGTTGCTCTGCGTGCATGGTGGGCGGTGCAATGGAGAGGTCCAGGTCCACTCCACCGCCATCGGCCACGTCAAATTCCGAGGCAAGGTCTTGTCCACCCGAACGGTCACCGCTCTCCGTGGCCATGAAAAGCTCGTCGGCAGAGAAAACTGCGCCGCTTGGCTCTTCCATGGGAGAAGGTCTACCCTGGGGCTTCTGCCCCGAGGAACCAAAAAGACCAAGGTTGTCCGAAAGCTCAAACTCGTATCCGCCCTTGGAACCATCCCTGTCCCGGCCCTTGATGTTCATCGGTGGTACCACCACCTCGGTTCGGTTCGGCACACCGGGCTGGGGCGGCGTCATGGCTCCGTCCCCGAAGGGCATCGACGGCGCCACCGTCTTGGGGCCATTCTGCCCTGAGACTATCTCAGTAGGCTTCTCCGCCAAACCAGCCTTGGATGCGTCGAAACTGCCGAGACCGGCCCCAAAACCACCTGCCGTACCAACCGTCCTGGTCGAGCCCGTCTGCGCAGGGCCCATGCCCAGTTCTGCCTCAAGCTGGCTTGCCGGATCGTTGCTCTGCCCCGACACCTGAAACGCTTTGAAGCACTTGGGACAACGTACCTGAGTCCCAAGAGGAGGAATCCGACCGTCTTCCACAACGAACTCTGCCGTACAACCAGGACATTTGACCTTCATAGATTCCCTCTGCGGTTACTCTCCAGCCATGGGAAGACCCACCACGCCCCACACGCCCCGCCCCCGAAACAATGCTACCGGCAGGAACGTTTTCCAACACGAACCTTGACCCCCAAAACGGGTCCGCCTATCGTAACACCCACCCTGGGGGTGGTCAAGGAGCGCACCATGTTCATTATCGGGACGGCCGGGCATATCGATCACGGCAAAACCACGCTGGTCCGAACCATAACCGGCATTGATACCGACCGACTCAAAGAAGAGAAGGAAAGAGGCATATCCATTGAGCTTGGTTTCGCTTATATGGAGTTGCCCGGAGGTCAACGGGTCGGCCTAATCGACGTACCTGGCCATGAACGGTTTGTACACCACATGATCGCCGGTGCGTCGGGCGTCGACATCGTCATGCTCGTGGTCGCTGCCGACGAAGGCGTCATGCCCCAGACCCGGGAACACATGGCCATTTGTGAGCTGCTGGGCATGTCCAGGGGCATCGTCGTTCTTACCAAGGTGGACCTAGTCGACCCCGATTGGGTTGAACTGGTCAAAGAAGACGTCTCCAGGTCCCTGGGAGGCAGCTTCCTCAAGGCCGCTCCCATAATCGAATTCAGCGCTGCATGGCCACAAGATAGAGTCGCCCAGTTCAAGGTTGAGCTCTCCTCGCTTATCAGGCGCCTGGCAGAGTCCGGCTCCAGAATAAATGCAGACAGACCCCTGACAATGCCCGTGGACCGCGCTTTCTCCATCAAGGGCTTCGGAACCGTCGCCACGGGCACCGTGCAAACAGGCTCCGTTGCAACGGGCGACGAACTGCTGCTGCTTCCCCAAAGGCGCAAAACCAGGGTCCGCCGCATCGAGGTCCACGGAACCTCGGCCACCACCGCCTCCGCCGGCTCCAGAGCGGCCCTCAACCTCCCGGAAATATCCAGAGACGAAATCGAACGTGGAGCGGTCCTCGTACACCAGGATACCCTGGAACCTACTTCCGCATTCTTGGGCCAAATCTCCCTCCTGCCTACCCTTCCGTCTCCCCTCAAACGCCAGTTCAAGGCACTCTTCCACACAGGCGCCTCTATGGCCGAGGCTACCGTTCGACTTCTGGAACCCAAAGAACTGGCCCCGGGGCAATCGGGCCTGGTCTCCATTCACCTCGACAAGCCCGTAGCATTCCTCTCGGGCCAGCGCTTCGTGGTCAGAGGCTTCACAACCCTGGCTGACTATGGAAAAACCCTGGGCGGTGGAACGCTGCTCTGGCCACGCTTCGTGCGCCCGAAGCCACGCAGCCTCGACAAAGTCGCCCAACTAACCGCCAGCGACCCTCCGCAGGTCATCGAAGCGGCCTCTTACCTCGCCGGGCCCAATGGCGTCCGCGTCCGGTCCCTCTCCGCCTTCACCTCGCTCAGCGAAGGCCAGGTGGCCGCATGGCTGGCTAAGCCGATCAAATTCGTGCGAAAACTTGGTGGTAAAACAATAACCATCGTGCTTCACGAAGAGTATTGGCAACTTATGGTGAAAAAGATTAAGGAGCTTCTCGCAAACTATCACTCCGAAAACCCACGGAAAGCGGGGATGCCCAAAGAAGAGCTCAAATCCAGGCTCCCCTCACACCTCGACCGGACCCTGGTTGAGAGCGTACTCGCAGAGATGGTCTCCCAGAAAGCCCTTCGAACCGACGACCTCACCGTGGCTCTTGCTACCCACTCGCCTCAACTCGACGAACGCTTCCTGGCAATCAAGGAACGCCTGGTGCAGAGCTTCCTAAGTGCAGGCCTCGAGACCCAGGACCGGGAAGAACTGCTCAAGAGCTTCGGCGCCGAAGCACGCATCGCCGGCGAGGCGCTGGCACGCCTGGTCCAGGAGGGGGTCGTAGCCAAGATCACCGTGGACTACTACCTTCACGTAGACCATCTGGCCAACGCCCGGGAGAAGCTCCTGGCCTTCCTCAAAGATAACGGAATTATAACCACTCAACAGATGAAAGAGCTCTTCGGTCTCTCACGAAAATTCCTCATTCCTCTGGGCGAGCACTTCGACTCAACCAGGCTCACAATCAGGGTGGGTAATGCGGAGCGGAAGCTCAGGGCAAGCTGAAGCAGAAATCAGAGCTTGAGACCTACATCAACAAAGAACCCATGAAGGCCAATGCTGTAGTCGCCGGGCTTGCTGCAAGCCAGGCAGACCTCAGTTCCGGGCTCCGCGTCAGGGACGGTCACACTGCCGAACCGGTAAGCGTACGCAACGTTGGCTTCCAGAAACTCCATAAGCGAGACGCCCAGCCCCGCCGTGAGGCTGTGGGTGGCCGTGGGAGGCGTGCCAAATGCGCTGGGGTAGTTCTTGTTGCTTGTCTCGCCGTCATAAACATACCCAGCCCGTGCTCTGATTATTGGAAGCAGGGGAAGCTCTACGCCCAAGCGCACCGTGGGGGCATCCTTCCACATGTAGTAGTTGGGAAGCTCCAGGTCGGTACCACCTTCGGCCAGGCTCTCTGCCCTGATGTTCACCTTGCCGTTCTGGCTGTGGAATCCCCACTCCACATCCAGCGCCGCTGCCAGAAACTGCAGGTCTACTTTGACCCCAGCCCCAATTTTGGCGGGCAGGACGAAGGGCATGGAGGTCTTTCCCCACTTCTGCAGCACAAGCGTGCTCGCATCGCCCTCGACGGTGGTGTCAGTGCGTGAGCGGTAGACAAGACCCGCCGACACAATGGGGGTGGACCACTGGAGACCCACGCGGTAGCCCGCATAGCTCATGCCCGACAGATCCATGTCGAACATCCCCGGAACTCCGGACCCCGGTGAGTGCTGCAAGCGGCGGAAGCTCAACATCGTGGCCCGCCAGACTGCCCCCACCTTGAACCCAAGGGGCAGGTCCACAGCCAGACCCGGCGCAATCTCGATGAATGCGATCTTGGTCTCATCGTGGGTCTTCACCCCGGTGTTCGTGTCGTAATCGTAGCTTGCCCCCGCAGAGGCCACTGGGTAGACGCCCACACCCAGCGTAATCCGATCCCAGACTCGGTAGCTCACAGCGCCGATGAAGAAGGGCGCAAACGTGGTGTTACTCTCCACGTTCTGGCCAGAGTACGAAGGCGATGTGGTCATCCCACCGATGAGCGGCGAGAAGTCCAGGGTTACCGACAAAAGATCGGTGTGGGCCAGCCCCGCAGGATTATGAAAGACCGCAGTAGGATCATTCACATACCCAATCGCTGCCCCACCCATTCCCATGTGCCGGGCAGAGTACATTATTGGCGTATCAAAACCACCGGCACCGGCCTCCTGCACAGGGACCAGTGCCATCAACAGCAGCGCTGCTGCCAGCCTTCGCATGGCCTAACCCTCGGGGTTCATACCGGAGCACTCGTAGAACTCCGGCAGGCAGCCCTTGGTATCCTGGCACTCGACGCAAGCAGGCGCCTAGCCTTATCCGGTGATTCTCGAATCGGGGCCTGAATTTGTGGGGTCCAGCGTGTTTCTGGCGGCGGACGCAAATTCGCAGGCCAGCGAAGTAAAACCAGGAAAATGGCAATA
>Ga0302238_1000497_pt1 | contig 39903 bp, 33 predicted proteins | sample AAG_UR_Asn_MG_FD_193527 | JGI IMG/M metagenome (GOLD analysis project Ga0302238, IMG submission 193527) | Enriched activated sludge microbial communities from anaerobic digester in WTTP, New Holstein, Wisconsin, United States - AAG_UR_Asn | ecosystem: Engineered > Bioreactor > Anaerobic >... | reverse complement strand
AGTTCGACTGGAAGACCGATACGGAAGAAAATAGAAAGAGAACATCAAATCATGACAGTTACCATCGCTAAACAGCTTTCAGTGATTGATTATTCGAAAATTTGATTCAGGGGCATCGGGGAAATGGGATCATTGTTTAAATTTTAGCAATATCTGGATACGATATGAGAGGTTTTGAACATTACTGATAAAAAATATGAATTTGGTTGCAAAGTATCGATGGTCAGCAGTTCCCGGGACAACTGGATATTAGCGATAGATAGATGCACTGCATGGTAATCCTTACGACGGACATACCTTGAAAGATGCATTTCAGCAGGTTAAACCGAACACCGGCTGGCAGTCTTTACATGTCTACTGTGACAAAGGCTACCGTGGTGTAGCCAAAGAAATTAAGGAAACAGAAGTTCACTTATCCGGCAAGAAGAAAAAGAGCATGAAGGTCGGCCTCTGGAAATGGTTTATCCGGCGCTCTGCCATTGAACCGATCTTTGGGCATTTAAAATCAGATCATCGACTGCAACGCAATTATCTGCAAGGAAAAGACGGTGATCGCATCAATGCGATTCTGTCCGGTTGTGGTTTTAACCTGAGAAAGCTTCTCCGAGCTTTCTTTTTGTCTTTTTTCCGATGGCTGTTTGGCTCGTATTTTGATCATACAGCCGGATTTACAGGTACGGAGTATGATTGAGCCGGACTTGGAAAGTAAGTTCGCTTACGCTTTTTAAGGGGAAAAAGGATTTTTCAGGGACGACTTAGCTTATGCAATGCATAAATCCGGTTGGAAAACTTATCGTGTACCCGACGCATTCATTTATCATTTGCAGGGGCAAAGCATTGGCGGCAATGTGCGATCAAGAATAGAATTTTACCGTTCGCGGTATAAATTTTTCAGTAAATGGCATAGCCGCAGCGATTATCTTGCGGCGGTTGTTGTTACATTGGGCTTAAACAAACAACTGCGGCACAAATTCTTTGTCTATTCTCAATTGCTCGTCTGGCATTTTATGAGCGATAAACGGAACAGTTAACTTACGCCACAATTGTCATTCCCTTGCGAATGACAATGCGAGAAGGAATCCATAGAAAATACTGGATTATCCAATCAAGTTGGACAATGACAAGGAAAGCTGGAATATGACAAAGTCCGCAAACATGCTTATGGAAAAAAGCTGCCGCTAAACAATTTAAATTGTGTTAAGAGTGGGTTATGGAAAATTTATATGCCTTTTGCAAAGCTTTTACTGATCCGGTTTTTATAATTTTCATTCTGCTGATATTTGTGCTGGTCGTCTTTTTTTGAGTTATGCTCTCCTTTTGCTGTATGGATTAAGCATTGAACCTGTTGCCAATTATCTGGCATACTCCTTGGAAAAAGATTGCTTCCATCCGCCGGTCGTAAAAACACCCGTTGAGGTAATTATCGTCTTAGGCGGAAGTGTTCATGCTATTAATGCATTAAATTATGATTATCTATCTAAAACATTAGGACGGTAATAAAAAATGATTGTGAAAAGATCAGCTTAACCATGACCTTATACCGCTATATTTACAAATGTTTTCCTAAATTATAGATAAAAATCCTATCTTTTATTTATCCATTAAATCTACGTTGTAAATTTATATAAACTATACTTATGAAAATAAATTTAAAAGTATTAATTTTATAACATATTCGAGAACATAATGCCTCTGGTTCTGTGGTTTAATACTTTATGCTAAAAAATTCGCCTGTTTTTCTTCTTGACTCTACTTAAATAATTTTATTATGTGTTACTGCGTTCAGGTAATGAACAGTTGGGTATGCTATGGTAATTCATCGTAAAGAAAAAACCGAAATTGAAGAAACACTAATGATTCTTCGGGAAATTGGCACGAATCCTCAGTTAAGCCAACGGGAATTATCCTCGCGATTGGGTTTAAGTTTAGGCAAAATCAATTTTTTGTTAAAGGCGATGATTGCACGGGGCCTCGTTAAAGCGGAGAATTTCAAAAATTCCAGTAATAAAAGAGCCTATTTATACCTGCTCACTCCACTGGGTATCGAAGCAAAAGCGAAAACCACTTATCGATTCCTGAAAAGAAAAATGGAAGAATACGAAAAGTTGGAAATAGAAATTGAACAATTAAAAAAAGAAGTTGGTCATTCCGGTTTTTCAGTTGAAGATCGGGAATAATTTTTTTAGAACGGAATAACGTATTATAACTATTCGTAAAAGCTATTATTTTTGTTTGTGGCTACATGCCGATGTAAGCCAGAGGGCGGAGCTGTGTAAACACGACAGGCTTTAAGAAAGGCAGCCGCTTGAATATTTTTTCAAAACAATGAATGTATGAATTTAAAAAACCATAAAATTTTGGTCACGGGCGCCGACGGCTTCATCGGCAGCCATCTGGTGGAAGGTTTGCTGGACAAAGGCTGCCAGGTGCGGGCTTTTGTCCTTTATAACTCTTTCAACAGTTGGGGGTGGCTGGATACATTTCCTCAAGATAAATTAGAAAAGATTGAAATATTTGCCGGTGATATACGAGATCCGAATGGGGTGAGAAACGCAATGCGGGGGATTGATATTGTATTCCATCTGGCGGCGCTTATTGCCATTCCGTTCAGCTATCATTCACCGGATACTTATGTGGATACCAATGTAAAAGGCACATTGAATGTGCTTCAGGCGGCTCGCGATGCCGATTGCCGGCGTGTGCTGATTACGTCGACATCCGAAGTTTATGGCACGGCACAATACGTTCCTATCGACGAGCGGCACCCTTTTCAGGGGCAGTCGCCATATTCCGCCACCAAAATCGGAGCGGACAGGATTGCGGAAAGCTTTTATCGCAGTTTTAACATACCGGTAACCATTGTGAGGCCTTTCAATACTTACGGGCCGCGTCAATCCGCCCGTGCTGTAATACCCACTATTATCACCCAGCTGCTGGCCGGCACGAAGGAAATCAAGCTGGGCGGCATAAACCCGACCCGCGATTTTAATTACGTAAAAGATACCGTCAACGGTTTTATCGCCATCGCAGAGGCAGACTCCGCTGTTGGTGAAGAAATCAATATCGCCTCTCAGCAGGAAATCGCCATTGGGCAGCTCGCTCGTGAAATTATCAGCCAGATTAATCCGGAAGCTCAGATTGTTGCTGACGACATTCGCCTGCGGCCGGAAAAAAGCGAAGTGGAACGACTTCTGGGCAGTAACGAAAAGATTCGGAAGCTGACAGGCTGGCGGCCGGAATACACTCTGCAACAGGGACTCCGGGAAACGATCGAGTGGTTTAAGGATAAAGGCAATCTGCAGCGTTATAAATGGGATATCTATAATGTTTGAAAAGACTATCAGTTTCATGAAAAATCTGTATCTGACAGCAAATACCTTATCTTCCCCGGTTATTCTGTTTCCACAATAGGAACCCCTGAAGATTAGATAAACATCGCTTGGCTTACGACAGAGTCATTCTTCGCATAAAAAAATCCATTTTTGAGGGTTTACGTCTAATGTGCACGATCCCTAAGGTTGTCGGCGGTTACACCCCGGACTGTCTGGCTGCTGCCAGGGCGCTTTATAGCTCCATTGTGGAGAAGGTTGTTACCGTATCGTCGCCCCGGGTCGCTGAAGCGACCAAACTGCTCGAAAATATCTATCGTTCAGTAAACATCGCTCTGGTCAACGAATTAAAAATGCTTTTTGACCGAATGGACATCGATGTTTGGGAGGTCATTGAAGCCGCCAAGACAAAGCCTTTCGGTTTCCACGCTTTTTATCCCGGTCCGGGTCTGGGAGGTCACTGTATTCCCATTGATCCCTTTTATTTAACCTGGAAGGCGCGGGAGTATGAGTTCAATACTCGATTTATTGAACTGGCGGGAGAGATTAACACTTCAATGCCCGATTACGTTGTAATGAAATGCATGAAAGCTTTGAATAGCGTCGGAAAGCATGTGCATGGCTCGAAAATACTGATTCTCGGGCTGGCCTACAAGGCCAATGTGGATGACTGCCGGGAGTCTCCTTCCTATCGCCTGATGAAAAAGCTCGAAGAGCTCGGCGCTGAAGTCAGCTACAACGATCCCTACATACCAATTATTCCACTTTCCAGGGAATATGCAAAGTATGCCGGGCGTCACTCGCAGCCAATCGACAGCTCTCATGATCTGATATTGATCGCCACTGCTCATGATGAATATCGGGATGTTGATTTCCGTGCTCTTAAAACGCCCATTGTTGATACAAGAAATATTATTAAAGATAACAGCCCGATATTTTTTAAAGCATAACCAGGCAATAAGTTACTGCGAATGCAATGTCATTGCCTTAAGAAAATTACCTTCCAAATTCCCCTTTCGTAAAGACATAATGGCTGCCAAAAGGGTGGAATGCTGTCATTCACCGAAGCCTGAGTAAGTTCCGTGGCCAAGACAAAGCCGTGATTGGTATCCACAGAGGTATGTTCCTTCAATCCGTAGAGAGGTTTATTATTCTTTACAACCCAATCAGAATCCAGATCACGGGAAAATTTCAGTGGTTTGCAGTTCTTTTCAAGGTTGCCTTCCGGGGTTTCTCGCTTCTTCCTTTGTTTCTTGATTTCCTCATTGCTGAGCGGATGGGAAGCAGATTGCACCAGGCGGACGTCAAATGCAATGCCCTCGTTGATGGTTAATCCCTTGGATGTAAATTGCAGAAGCACTGCAGAATTGATCTTAGCCATTGCCTCCTTTGACAGCCTGCTGCGAAAACGGCTGAAAGTAGAATGATCCGGAGAGGGTTGATCAAAAGAAAGTTCCAGAAAATTTTTAAAGGAGATCCGGCCATTGATCTGTGTTTCCAGTTCGAGATCGGAGTCAATATGGAACCATTGTTGAAGCAGAAGGCACTTGAGCAGAAGCAGAGAAAGATAAGCGCTTGTATCTTTCAAGCTTTTACTGATGGTATAATGCTTCAGCAGCAAACTTCCCACAGGAGATCAGTTAATGACGGCATTGATTTTTCCATTCGGGAAATAGCGCGGTTGCGTTCCATAGATTCCAAGAGGGATAAATCGGTAAATGAGAAGTTGTTGTCCGGTTGTTTGTAACTCATAGGTCCCCCGAGGTCGGAATTTAGAGGAAATAGGTCAGAAAATAAGGGAGATGTCAATTTGCATTGCTAATAATATCGAGACATTATCATATATCAACAGCTCGTCAACCATTGAGAAAATTGGTCAAACCGTGGCAAAATGGGGTTTGTTGTGCAAAGGTCTCGATTTGTGAAAATACAGCATTTCCGGAATTCATTATCCATAACTTCCATAAAATAGAGGCTGGTATAACCGGAATAGAATTTCAACTCTATAAAAAGAAAACATATGCTTATTTGTGTGTTATTACGAATTTATTAACTAAATCAATTTACATTAACCGGAGACTGCGTTATCAGATATATGCATACTCTCTACGGTGTGCAAAAGTTTAGTTCCTAAGATAAAGCTTTGAAATTTTATCAGAGTGATAAATTACTTTATAAGAACATTCAAAATATGCTTATGGGTTACATCAGATTCTAAAAATGGGAAAAGGCTTAATAAAAGCTATAATTTATGCTGCAAAAAACTCACATGTGACACATGGTTTGTCACTAACTGGTGATAATAAAAAAGAACATAGTTTAATAATTCTTCTGGCCAGTTATTTACCAGCGCAATATGCGATGGCTCTTCTAAAAAGAATGTCAACGGATGTTCGGCTTTTATGGAACAACCACAGGCATTATGGAATAGCTGAAGCTTTAATTTCACCAGACTCTGTTGTTATGGTATCCAAAAGTAGCAATAAACTAAAAAGTTGGTATCGTCGTTTCCCCATCGGTCGTGGCTATCCCTATGGCTGTGCAATGGAAAGTGCATTTCGTCTCATAAATTTGTCTCTTATGATTCAGCTATTGAGAAAGTCGAAATCTGAATATGTGCTGGACTTGATCAGAAAAGAATCCCTGTTTATCTTAAAAAATCTTGAAATACAGGCTGCCAATAATCACTATCTTTTAAACATTGTAGGTCTCATCATTGCTGAAACATTAATAGAGGATTTAAGGAAAAAGATACAGTTTATTGTAGACCCTTTCATAGAATTAGAAAATATTTTGAAAGCACAGTTTCTACCTGATGGTGGTAATTTTGAAGCATCGACTGGATATCATTTTCTGGCCGTTGAAGCTTTGGCTGTGGCCGCTTTGATAAATCAGAGGGCCGCAGAGACAATTTCTGCAAAGGCACCTTGGTTAAGTAAAGCAATTCTTTTAATGAAAACCGTCTTGGATGCGCAAGGCAATATTTTAAAAATTGGGGATGATGACGACAGTAGTTGCTTCTGGCCTATTGGAACAAGGCGCTTGCGGGAATTTCAATATTATTTCTGCAAATTTGCTTTTGCCGACTCGGAGACCGATTCAACAGACGTTTTTTTTCCTCAATTTGGCTTGGCGAGTAAACGTTGCGGCAATGCAAGAATATTCTTCTATGGGACGCGCAATGGCCAGAATGGCAAGGGGGGGCATGCACACAATGATAAGCTGTCCATCAGTCTTTGGCTTGATGATGAGCCTATTTTCTTAGATAGTGGCACCTACAGTTATGTCCAGGAAAGAAATGCCTTCCGATCCGTAAAGGCACACTCCTCGATTTGGGTATCTGGAATCGAGCCCTGTAATTTAGACCAAGGGAGCTTCTATCTGCCGGACAATGCGCTGTGTCAAATTCAGGAAAAGAAACTAGGCTTATGGTCAGGAAGCTTCCATTATGGAGAAAAGGAAAATCTCACAATTTCAAGGCAAATTGCTGTAACAGATGGCAGGGTATGCGGTGTTGATCTTGTGGCGGGACGGCCCTCCGGGTATAAACTACACTCACAATTTATTCTTTCCCCAGAAGTAAAAATCATATCACAAGATCTGAATTGTTTAATGATGGCGTCGGGATCTCGTCAGGCTTGGCTTCGTTCATCGGTACCGATGAAAATTGAGACCCAGGAAACAAGTCCTTGCTACGGAAAGAAGAGATCTTCTTCAAAGGCGCTCTTTGAATGGCCGGCTGATTGTGATCAAATGGAATGGGAAATTTCATGGCTGTAGATGTCCTGCATATCGGGTGTGCTTTTTACCCCTATAAGGGCGGCAGTAGTATTCGTCTTGGCACACTTATATCTCATCAGAAAAACATTCGATCACATATTGTGACTCACATCAGGGAAGACGATGGACAGTTGCATGGTGCAGCAACGATTACCCGCCTCAATAAGTACTTCAGTCTCCGGACAATCTGGCTGCTTCGCCGTCTTGTATGTCAACTGCAGCCAGAATCTGTTGTCTTACATAATCCTTGGGTCATTCTGCTTTGGATCGTGTTTGTAGATCCATTTCATAAAGTCCGGCGAGTAACGGAAATACACAACTTTCGTGATGAATCGTGGATAAAAGCTCGTATTTGTGGTTGTTTGTACCGACAGATGGATGCCGTCGTTGTGCTGTCTCACAAAGCAGTTGAACTGGTAATTAGAAGATATCATGTAAAACGAAACTGCATCTTTGTGATTCGAAACGGCGTGCCGAGAATACCGAAATTGACAACGCCGACACGGGCGGATCATCGAGTCGTGTTCAGTTATGTCGGGACTTTTCATCTCTGGCAGGGGGTATTTGTCCTTTCGGAGGCACTGCGTAGCCTTGGGGATGATTTTTTCCGTATTGCAAAAGTGGTCCTAGCCGGTGGAGGGCCCCAGGAAAACGCACTCCATGAGGCATTGAGACCCTTTATTGAACAGGGGCAGGTGCAATGGTGTGGATGGGTGGAGAAAAGGCACGCCGACGCGATCCTTGCGGGTAGTGATGTGATCCTAATGCCGCGACTGTCTACACTGGGGACAGAGCATGTCTTGCCGTTAAAAGTTTTCGAAGCAATGAATCAGGGTAAAGCAATCTTGGCAACGAATGTTGGTGGGCTTACAGAGGTCCTCGAACACAATGTAAATTCCTGGATTATTCCTCCGGGAGATCCCGATGCTTTAGCTCATGCCATGTTTCATCTTGCCAGTCATGATCATGTGAGGTGGGAATTAGGTGAACGAGGTGGTGCTCAAATTAAACATTTTGAAACCTGGGATGATTCCGGGGCCGACTATGAGATGGTTTTAGGTCTGGAAGCTGGTAAGGAGGGCAAAAATTTGTGAGACAGGTTTTGATCAATAAAGGAAAAGCTTACCTAGAGAATGTGCCTGCACCGCATGTTGAAGATGGCTTGGTCCTCGTTCAGGTTGCCTATTCCTGTGTATCAAAGGGAACGGAGATAGCTGGAATCAGTAGCAGTGGAAAGTCTATTTTTAATCGTGTCCTTGAGAAACCGGAAAGAATCCGCCAAGTCGCCAAATTGGTTGCTGACCAGGGGATAAATAAAACAAGAGCAATTATCGAAAATAAAGTTTTACCTTCTAATAAGCCTACCGGTTATTCAGCTGCAGGAATCGTGATCGGTGTGGGACGGGGTGTAGAAGGTTTCAAAGTAGGCGACCGTGTCGCCTGTGCAGGGAATCAGTATGCCCACCATGCTGAATTTATTACCGCGCCAAAAAACCTCGTCGTCAGGATACCACAGGGAGTAGAAATATCTGAGGCGAGTACTGTAGCCCTTGGTGCCATTGCTATTCAGGGAATTCGTAGAGCTATGCCGACGCTTGGGGAAACGGTTTGTGTTATTGGGCTTGGCATTATTGGGCAGTTGACGGCACAGTTGCTTCAGGCGAACGGTTGCCGAGTCATAGGTGTAGACCTCGATCCTGCAAAAATTGATATTGCGCTGAGACAAGGGATAAACGAAGGACTAAACCCTGCGGTTGATGATCTTCTGTCAGTCTTGAGTCGTATGACCGGAGGCCAAGGCGCAGATGCGGTCATTGTCACTGCGGCTACGGCATCAAATACCGTTATCTCTGAGGCCTTTCAAGTCTGCCGTAAAAAGGGGAGGGTCATACTGGTAGGTGATGTGGGTCTGAATCTTGAGAGGAAAGATTTTTATGCAAAGGAAATAGATTTTCTTATCTCCTCTTCTTATGGACCGGGGCGGTATGATTCCAACTATGAAGAGAAAGGCGCAGATTACCCGCTGGCCTATGTAAGGTGGACTGAGAATCGCAATATGTCCGCATATCTGGACCTTTTAGCAGAGAAAAAAATTTGTATCTCGCACCTGATCACGCAGATTGTACCGATTGAGTCGGCGCCGGAACTTTATGAAGGCCTGCTTAAAGAGAGAAAGGGTTCATTAATCAGCCTGCTTTCATATCATTCCGATTCCGGCGAGAAACCCCTTCATACGATATTGATCGGGAAAATACGAAATTCTTCCGGGCGTGTTCGGATAGCCCTAGTCGGCGCCGGGAATTTTGCCAAAAGTACCCATCTGCCGTTGCTCAGCGAGCTGGGTGATCTTTATGACCTGAGGGCGATTGTTAGCCACTCCGGTCCCAACGCGTTAACGCTGGCAAAAAAATATGCTGTGCCGGAAGTATCGACAAGTTTCACCAATATCCTTGCTGAAGCGAACATTGACGCCGTTCTGATTGCCACACGGCATCATTTACACGCCGGCATGGTGATGGAAGCCCTAAATGCCGGTAAGCATGTCTTTGTGGAGAAACCGTTAGCTCTTACGGAAGATGAACTGCAGCAGATAGAGTCTTTCTTTGCTCGGCAAGGCAGCAGCAAACCATTGCTGCAAACGGGATTCAACAGGAGATTCAGTGCGATGCTGAGTCTTCTTAAACAGGTTGTCACAAACCGCACCAATCCGATGGTTATTAATTACTGCATGAATGCAGGCTACCAGCCTCCCGAAAGCTGGTTGCACGGACCAGAAGGGGGGGGACGTAACAGGGGGGAGGCCTGTCATATCTATGATTTGTTTACGTTTCTTACGGATGCACACCTGGTGGATATGAATTATTCATCGATAACACCCAAAACGGGGTTTTATCGCATGGACGACAATTTTGTTACAACGGTAAGTTTTGATGATGGTTCGGTAGCTACGCTGGTCTATACCTCAATGGGGGATCGAAATTACCCCAAAGAGAAAATGGAGCTATTCTGTGATGGGTGGGTGGCATCGCTTGTCGACTATAAGTCTCTGAGTTTTACAGGGAAAAAAATCGAAGAACTGAAAACGAAGACAATCAATAAAGGCCATCGTGAGGAACTTAAGGCATTCGCTAAAGCCATTCTGGAAAATGCGGATTGGCCGATTCCCCTTTGGCAGCAGTTACAGGCAACAAGAATTAGTTGGGCAGGCTTGTCTGAGTGATCACGGTAATTGATTGTTGTCCTCTGTGTGGCAGTAACAAATCGAAACCTACTGTGCACCCGTTGTACTGTGAGTGTCTCAGCTGTAAAGTCGTATACCAGTGCAAAGAAATTCATCAGATTGAAGATTATTACGATAAGACCCAGGCACCACCGAATTGCATAAATCAATCAAAGACATATCGGAGTTATCTGAAAGTTGTCGATCATTTTATTGACCTGAAAAAGCCACAAAGCATCATTGATGTGGGTGCAGCTGACGGTACCTTTCTTAATCTCGTCCATGAGCTTTATCCCGGAGGCCGGACATTTGCCATTGAGCACTCTGAACAGGCCAAGACAGTACTAAGGAAACAGGGCATTGCTCTTCTGGAGGTTACCGATCTAGTCGACGTAAAATCAAAATGTATCTTTTCTTTCCAAGTCCTCGAACATATATCTGAACCTATTGAATTTATTAACTCATTGCATTTAGCCCCCGGTGATTATTTAATCTTGACGAGCCCTGCAGTAGACAGTGTCTTCTTTGCACGTAATCAAAGCCATTGGCGAAGTTATTCACCCTCATACCATTTACTTTTATACAGCAAAACCAGTTTGAAGTATCTCCTTGATCAATGTCATCTGGCTCTATTGTACTATGATTTCTGTTACTCACGTTCTCATACATATAACAGAATAACGTCGTACATTCAGCACATTAAAAACCAGTTGATCTGGACAGGCAGTGTCTGTGCGCATGGTTATTCACCAAGACCTTGGTATCACGGTCGAAGCTCATTCCTTGCCATTGCACAGAAGAATCAATGATCTGAAGAGAAATATCATTGTTGCAAACTAATTATGAATCTGGTTGGAGCCGTCATATCCAAGGGTAAATTCCTTTGTCGGGCATTGAAATGGGAGTCCTGTCACAACGGGGTGTTGCCCAAATCCCTTTGTTCCTTGAAGGAAACATTTTTGATGAATTTTGCTAGACTGTTGAAAAAGGCTCATCTGCTGCGTTGTGCTTCGGTTCTTACTGCTCCCGTACGTTGCAACTGAATCTTTTTGAACAGTTTGCAACAAGGTAGACACCAACACATGCTAAAGCTTCCGAAAGATGTCTTCAAAACTCGTCTTCGACTCAGACAGTTGAAGACACTGATCTTTCGTTTCGCCAGAATTCATGATAAAAAACATTTCCAATGGCCGCGCCAAAGAGATAATCATTTGGGCAACAGACCGAATGGACCTGACCCCGGCCCCTGAAAATGTTAAGAAAATACGGTCTGTTGCCCAAATACCATTTGCCGAGATAATAAATAGCAAATCAGTAGTTTCCGGTTAATAGTCTAACAAATTTAGCTAGTTATAAAGAGGTTCTTTAAGTTCGGTGCATATTTTGTATCCGAAATTTGCAAATGTTTGATCTAACGGAACTTTCTCAAATAGAGTCACATTCAAGATTTGTAAAATTGTTTAGAGATTATTTTCCAGATAAAGTCGTTTGTGGGTGATAGCCACGGGCACATAAACAGCGATCGCAACCCATATTTGAGTTTTTCCCGCTTTTTCAGAAGTGCCATAGAATGCCTTTATCCTTATATGCTGCTTAATCCATGAAAGCAGTATGTTACGAGGTTGCCTTTTATGGTCTATGACTTTTCACGAGTTTGTCACTTTTGGAATAAATAAAATTTGCTTAGTTCTATAGCACAAGTACTTTCTTATAGCCTGGTTGCCAACATATTCGGGGGCATTACATCTATCATTATAATCCGGATGATGTCCCCTGATCAATTTGCTGCATACACCGTTGTAATAGCTATTATTTCTGTTTTAGAAGGTATAATAGTTTCCGCTTTTAACCGAATTTTTATTGTAGGTTACAAGCGTTTTGATATTGGTGAAGAAATGGGCGCTTTCTTCGCTGCACAACTTGTGGTTTTAATTGTGCTCTGGTTAGCAATCTGGCCTTTCAAGGGAGGTACGCCAACATTATATGTCTTGGCATTACTTTTAGCATTGGCACTGTGCGCAACAGAGTTTTTACGTACAGCCTATCAACGAGTGTTGAGGTTTAATCGTTTCTCTCAAGTATTGCTTGTCAAGTCTATGTTTTTCTTGGCAATGCTTGGTGCCATTATGTTATGTGGCGCACATATGCAAGCATGGCATGCAGTACTTGCGCAAGCATTGGCTGCATTGACAGTATCGTTACCACTTATTATCCGGCGTAAAATGTTAAATAATTTTTTTCACCTGAATACAGCCTTGAAAACAATTTGTTCCATCCTTTCAGGAGAGTATATATATTTGTTTGTATATCTTTTTGTATTGGCATTTTTTTCCCAAATAAGTGTGTTTATGTTAAACACATTGAGTGACAAGCAGAATTTGGCAACTTATGGGTCGGCATTTCGATATTACGGCTTTTTGCTTATTGGTTTGAATTCGGTTAAATCAGTTTATGTGCCTGTTATTCAAAATGCTTTAACCGGGGCTGAGATAAATAAAATATTCCATAAGCATCGACAGCTTATTCTTCTATCTCTTCCAATATTTTTTTTTGGATGTTTGATATCAAATTGGGTAATTCCTTTGATTGACCAAGGGAAATACCCTGATGCACCAGTTGTCTTTCAAGTTTTATCTCTATCCGCACTTGTTTCTTTTGCCTTTAGCCCGCATATTACCGTATTAATGAAGTCAGAGCGCTTTCTTTTTTTAATGATACTTATTGTTATTGGATTTTCCTTGAATATTATTATTAACTATTTGTTTATTCCTACTTATGGCGCTTTGGGCGCAGCATATTCAACTTTGATTGCTTACGGTTTTGTAAATTCTGGTTTTTTTGTTTATTCAAGAAAAATAAGGCTGTCTTATGAAAGAATGTAAGTTTTTTACCGATATTATATCCACAATATCAGCTATGATTTATATAGTATGGGTCGCTAAGAGTGAATGATTTTATAAACAAAAAATCTGCACAATAAAAATGTAACATGAGTCGTTACATTAACGATACATTTATCCTGAATCTATTTTTGACCATCAAACAAAAAGGTAACCGTTGTAGCTGTAAAGCGCGTTCAAGACTATGCTACAATTATACATTTTGTTTAGAGTTTTATTTTGAGTCTTGGCTTCAGATTTGTCTGGCACGCGGTCATGCTAACAAACTATATTCAGTTGTACCCAAATTAGAATCTGAAGTAACAGAAGTGGAATTGGTATGATTTTCCCATATTTATTTATAACTGGTTTGGTTCTTCTTTTGCTGCTCTTTATTTTGAATAGAGCAGGATTTGTCCCCCTCTCCATCTTTAAGCCTGTCCCGACAACGGTTGTCTTATGGCTTATGATCCTCTACTGGGTGACCGTAATTACTTACGGCAGTGTTCCCGGAATATGTGATGTTCTCAATACTTTACCAATTGAAGAGAGTGGCTACGAGCCGTCCTATCCCTTCCGGATCCTGTTCGTCACTTTTTTATCCGGTTTAGGCCTGCTGGTAGGGATAACCTTTGTTAGTATGGCCACCCTCGGTCAAGGAAGCATCAGAGCGTGGAAGCAGTGGTATTCTAAACCACTGATCGACAGCAGGCAGGCGCGGTTACTTGAATCTCTGTTCTGGCCCGGTTTGTTGGTCGCTATTCTTTTCTGCCTTCTCTATGTGTGGGAGGTCGGCGGCATAAAAAGACTGCCTTTCATGATACTCTTGTCTGGCGGCAGCTATCTCGATATCATTACAAGCAGGGAAGAATCTTTCAAGTTGCTCGATTCACCGTTAATCTCTGTTTACAGTAACTTGAGACTGTTTTTCTTCCCTCTCTGGGTAAGTCTTGCGTATCTTCTGGCGAGAGTATGGCACAAGAAACGATATTGGGTGAGATTTGGAATCGTATTTGGTATTGGACTATCCTACAGCGCACTGAGTACCGCGCTCTCGCCGATAGGAGCCATTTTTCTTCATCTTTTCTTTTGCGAGGTTCTTATCCAGGGCGGGAATACGATGCGCCAGCTTCAAGCATATGTTTTAGGGGTCGGGGCTATTATCGGGATCTTGTTTATGTTTATCGGTCTGTATCCAGATGCCGAATTACAAATAGGGACATTTGTTCTCAAGATCTTAAACGAAGAGATTTTTATGAAAGGATTTGATACGTTCAATTGCGTTTCCGCCTTCACCAATGTCTACCCCTTTCAAACTGAGGAATTTATCGGACTCAGAGGCATTCCCCGCATTGCAAATGCATTCGACTTGACCGGACACAATATTAATAACTATCTCTATCTCGTTCTCAATCCAAATACAATTGTAACGTCCGGGATGTTTAACGGCCCCTGGTTTCTTTATGATTATGTAATTTTTTCTTATCCCGCAACTTTCCTGGGTTCTTTGGTGCTGGGGCTGATTCTTGGCAGTCTGGGAGAATTTTTCCGGAGAAGACCGAAGGACATTCTGTTGGTTATCTGCTTTGTCCAGAGTGTGGCTTCCAGCAGATACATCTTTGACACGACATTGAGTACATGGCTCATCTCGAAGGGCGGTATTGTAGGTATGCTTTTTTACCTGCTCATCAATATCCTCGTTGCTGTAAAAACAGATCTTTTCAGGAAATATAAGCATCAAGGAGTGCGCAACCATGGTCATTAAAAGAATAGCTTTTATGGCGGCATTGTTATCCCTGTTATACTCCGGTGCTTTTGCTGCTGAGAAAGATGGTATGATCCCAAAGGAGAATATGTTTCCAACAGAAAGATAGTGGTGGATAATGCTTTTCTGGGCATGAAATCATTGCCGATGGCGAAGTGACTGTGCGCTCGTCTTATAACGGACCTGTTTTTGAAGTTATCGCTACGCGCGATTTTTCAATCAAAGGGATCAAGCTCAAGAGTAGTGATCCTGCCGACCCTGCGAAACCCATTGCCTTTTACTTCGGCTCTCCTGGATCAGGGAAACACAGAACGATGGGCATCAGAGTGACCGATTCAAGCAACATCAACATTACGAATAACACCATTGTCGGTTATTGGAGTGGCATTCACATTACAGCCAAGCGGGGAACATGCAGCGATATCGTGATACGAAAAAATACCGTTACCGACTGCGGATATTGGAGCGTTGCTGCACATTCTAATGTAAAGGAACTGGCGCCTGGGGGTGATCTGCGGAAGATTCGGATTGAAGGTAACTACATAACCCGTTGCGAGCAGGGCCCGTTTTCCGGGGTGTCAGCGATAGCTTTGTAGAAGAAAACGAGGTTGTGGGCAATATAAATGGTGTGAGGATTGAGTGTTCATCGAGAAATACGATCCAAGAAAACGTTATTCATCACAATCTTAAATGGGGTATTAATCTGTATGGGGGATCAAGTGATAACCTCGTCGCAATGAACCGGATCTTCGACAACAACTTGCAAGCTGAGCGCATTGCCAAAATAGCAAGGCAGCATCATTTAGATCCAAGTTATCTTCCCGGTGATTTGGTCTGTTTTGACCGATATCCGGCTAAGGAACTGAAGCCATATTCCAGAAAAGTAAAGCCTTTTGCGTTAATTCCTGAATTGAACAAGGAATTTTGGCCCTATCCCACAGCTTACGAACATATTACGCCAGGCTCCCGGTTTGGTAAGGCTACGCCGGAGGAGTTCAAAAAATATTGGGGAATGCATTTCTGTCAAAGCAGCGGTGTTGGGATTTTATTGCAGCATAAAGCGAATAACAATCGGATAGAAAGGAATGAAATCTATAATTCCAGGCCACTTAAAATGGAAATGGGATATATGATGTATGGGGTCCGGATTGCTCAGACCAATTTAAAACCACTTCCTGAATATGCGAGTAGAAACAACGTTTTTTCCGGCAATAAAATTTACAAACATGGTTAAGGGCAATATCCTCGACGACAATATTCGTTTTGGCGTCGAAGCCAATAACTCCTATTGAAGGAAACCAGAGTCGCCAGCCACAATCTTCATTCCTAAAATAAAGATTTCCCATGGCAATAAAGGATAATGTGAAAAGAACGCGCGTCGCAATAGTCTACAGAGTATGCCAACATTGGAGAGTTCCAATATTCAGGAAGCTTAATGAAATCAATGGCATAGAAGTTAAAGTCTTTTACAGCAAGGGGGTCCCGGGTAGTAAACTGGTGAATGGCAGGGAAATCTCTGGATTCTCTGCGAGAGAACTTCCAACCGTTGGAGGTGAAATCAAGATATCGGGACGCAGATCACCTTTTGTAGTCTGTCCCACCTTGTTTATTGAATTAGCAAAATACAATCCGGACGTGCTCATTGTTGAAGGTGGGAGCAACCTGCCCAACAATATCTTCGTTTACGCCTATGCATTGTTGTACAAAAAACCGGTCATCTGGTGGACTCTTGGTGAATTGCCCGGTAGGAAATATTCTAAAGCGGGGATGATATACCGTTGGCTTGTGGAAGAAATGGAACGATCATCATCTGCTCTTCTCGGGTATAGCTCTGTTGCGGTAGATTATTTTAAAAGGAAAGGTTATCCAGAAGAAAAATGCTTCCGGGCGGTGAATTGTGTCGATACCGATAAAGTCATGAGTGACATCGGAAGCACTAAGCACCTGGTTCCATTGCTCCGTGATCAGTATGATTTGAAAAATAAAAAAGTTGTTTTGTTTGTTGGCGCCCTGACAAAGCCAAAAAGAATCGACAGACTTCTGCATGCCTTTGCAGAAGTTAAACATGAGGTTCCAGATTCAACCCTGCTGATTGTGGGTGACGGTCCGGAAAGAGCAGCGCTTGAATCAACGGCAGAGAGAATCCATATCGCCGATTCCACAATATTTACGGGAGAAATTGTCGACGATGTTGCGGCTTATTATCAGCTGGGCGATGTGTTTGTCTTGCCGGGCTTAGGTGGTCTGGCAATCAGCGAAGCCATGACGCATGCACTCCCCGTTATTTGCGGTCAGGGTGACGGATGCGAAGTTGACCTGGTTCAGAGTGGAATTTCAGGATTCAGGTTTGAAGAATCGACGGACCCTGAGGTTATCAGTCAAATTGCGTCCTGGTTATGCCTGTTATTGAAAAATCCGGATGTACGGGAAACAATGGCTGAAAATTCCCGCTTAATTATTGCTTCCACCCATAACATTCGTTCCTATATGGCGAATATTGTTGCGGCCTTGAAATATGCTGAAAACAGGACGAAAGTATCGTACTGATTGGTCATGATGATAAAAACGGTATTAAAAAAAGTCCGGATGTTCTTTTTGTTAAATTTTAGACACTCCTTTCTTTCTTTTGGAAAAAGAAGCTATATCGGTTCAGCGGTTCATATCAGAAAAAAATGTGTCGCCGTTGGATATCATAGTTTTATCGGTCCTGAGTGCTGGATCGCGTCAAAAACGGAGATCGGCAATTTCGTGATGCTTGCCGGGCGGGTTGCCATCATCGGAGGAGATCATCGTTTTGACGTTCCGGGGGTTCCCATTATTGATTCAGGACGAGGTGAAAATAAGCAAGTGGTTATCAAAGACGACGTCTGGATTGGTTACGGCTCCATTATTATGCATGGCGTCACAATTGAAGAGGGAGCCATAATCGCCGCGGGTTCTTTAGTCACTGAGGATGTGGCGGCTTATACGATCATGGGGGGAAGGCCGGCAAAATTGTTGGGTATGCGATTTCAAGGAAAAGACATTGAGCATCACCGGTCAGCGCTTGATCAGCACAGAAGATCTATCAACCATTAAGATGGGTTTAACATTGAGTCCAAATTTGAAAGCTATTAGGATCTGAATGAAACAACTGATTCAAAATCTCAAAACAGGTGAAACATTCCTTGAAGAAGTGCCGGTGCCGCAGCCCGGTCGAGGGCGGGTGTTGATCAAGACCACTCACAGTCTGGTTTCTTTAGGAACTGAACGGATGTTAGTTGAGTTCGGCAAGGCCAATCTGATCCAAAAAGCCCGGCAGCAGCCCGACAAGGTCAAACAGGTCCTGGATAAGATTAAAACAGAGGGTTTGTTACCGACTTTGGAGTCTGTCTTCAAAAGATTGAACGAGCCTCTTCCCTTGGGTTATTGCAATTCCGGCTTCGTTGTAGAAACGGGGGAAGGAGTGTCCGGGTTCAATGTCGGTGATCGGGTAGCTTCCAATGGGTCGCATGCCGAGTACGTCAGTGTGCCGCAAAACCTTGTCGCAAGAATTCCTGAAGCCGTGTCCGACGAGGAAGCAGCCTTTACCGTGATCGGCTCTATCGGGCTGCAGGGCATTCGGCTTTGCCGGCCTTCCCTGGGTGAAACCATCGTTGTAATCGGACTGGGGCTGATTGGACTGATCACCGCCCAATTGTTGAAGGCAAATGGTTGCAGGGTCATTGGCATTGATCTGGATCCGCAGAAGTTAGCCTTGGCGAAGCAATGGTGTTGCCTGGCCATAAACTCCACCGAAGCTGACGGCGTTGCTGCGGTGATGCAGCAAACTGCTGATGTGGGGGCCGATGGCGTCATTATCACCGCCTCGGCTAAAACCGATGCAATCATTTCTCAGGCAGCCAGGATGACCCGTAAACGAGGTCGGATCATCCTGGTCGGGGTTGTAGGGCTAAACCTCAATCGGGCGGAGTTTTACGAGAAGGAGCTGACTTTCCAGGTCAGTTCCTCCTATGGTCCTGGACGATACGATGAGAACTACGAACAAAAAGGACAGGATTATCCCCTTGGATTTGTCCGCTGGACGGAGAGACGTAATTTCGAAGCTGTATTGCAAGCCATTGCCTTGAGACAACTGGATGTCGAATCTCTGATTACCGAAAGAGTCCCGCTGAATGATTTTCAGAACATATATGGGAATATAGGCCAATCCCATTCCGTGGCGTCCGTTTTGGTGTATGCCCGTCCTGATAAGCGCGAAAGGACAATTTCCCTGCTTTCCAACAGTTTTAAGGAAGGCAAAAGTCTGGGGATCATCGGTGCGGGCAACTTCACCAAAATGACCGTACTTCCGGCATTGAAAAAAGCGGGGACTCCCATAGGCTTTATTTCCTCGGCGAATGGTTTATCGGGAACACATCTGGCGAAGGAATACGGCATCGCCAACAGTACGACGGATTATCGGGAAATCCTTGCCCACCCTTTGGTCAGCATGGTCATGATAACCACCCGCCACAACCTGCATGCCCCGATGGTTGTGGAATGTCTGCAGGCCGGCAAGGATGTCTTTGTGGAAAAGCCGTTGGCTCTGACTACAACCGAATTTGAGGGGATCAAGAGGGCTTACCTGGCTGGGAATAACACCTTGACCGTAGGTTTTAATCGCCGATTCTCGTCTCACTCCCAAGCCGTCAAGAAGGCGCTGGGAGATCAACCCGGACCAATCCATGTCGTTGCCACGATGAACGCCGGCGTCATTCCTCCATCGGTGTGGGTCCATGACATGGAAATCGGTGGCGGACGCATTATCGGCGAGGCTTGCCATTATCTGGATTTAATGGTTTATCTCACCGGCAGTCTGATCGAGGCGGTCTGTATGAACGCATTGGGTCCCAACCCTAGGGAAAATACCGATAATGCCTCTCTTCTCTTGCGTTTTACCAACGGTTCCAATGGGGTGGTCAATTATTTTGCCAATGGGCACAAGGCCTACTCAAAGGAGCGGGTAGAAGTATACAGTCAGGGCAGGATTTCCATCACAGACAACTTTCGGAAAACGGAGAGCCATGGGTTTTCGGGATTCAAAGGCCTGCATACCTCTATTGACAAGGGGCATGAAGTACAGTTCAAACTGCTCACGGATCGATTAATCCGAGGTGGGGAAGCCCTGATCCCATTTGCGGAAATTGAAAATGTGACATTGGCCTCTTTCGCAGCGATTGAAAGTCTGAAAAATGGGGCTTGGGTTAAACTCTGAGGTTCACTTCCTCGGTAACGCGATTCCTATGCCTTGTGAGTGCCCTGTCGATAGAAATTCATTGCATATCTATAATTCAAACGTTTTTTCAACTGCCGTGAAATCTCATTTCCGAGGAGTATCCGTCAACGCACGGATTAATGACTGCTTATGATCAAATTAATCGACCTTATCGCCGGTGCACGTCCAAACTTCATGAAAATCGCACCGATCATCGATGCCATCAAGACAAAACAGCAGCAAGGGGCAAGTATCCGTTATCGGCTGATCCATACGGGCCAGCATTATGATCAGAACATGAGTTCGAGCTTTTTTGAGCAGTTGGGAATCCCTGATCCCGATATGAATCTGGGCGCTGGGGGCGGCACTCAGGCCGAACAGACTGCTGCGATCATGATTGGTTACGAGAATGTGCTGCAGCAGGAACGAGCTGATATATGCCTGGTCGTTGGAGATGTGACCTCCACGATGGCCTGTTCCATTGTCGCACGTAAAATGCTGGTCGATGTAGCCCATGTGGAAGCAGGAATACGTTCCGGAGACTGGACAATGCCTGAGGAGATTAACCGGATCGTTACGGACAGCCTTACCAATTATTTTTTCACAACCTCCGAATTTGCAAACGCGAATCTGCGCAAAAACGGTGTGGCTGAGGCGCGGATTTTCTTTGTGGGCAATACCATGATTGATAGCCTGCTGAGTAACATGAACCGTTTCCAGGAACCGGAAATATGGAGCAGGGTGGGCTTGGAACGAGGCGCCTATATCGTCATGACCCTCCATCGGCCTGCCAATGTAGATGAGGAAGGTAAACTGAAGGAACTGCTGGAGATGATCATCGTCAGTTCAAAGGGTCTGCCGCTGGTTTTTCCGGTCCACCCCCGGACGGCGAAGATTCTGAAGAATATGGGAATCTCTGCCTCCAATCTTCATATGATCGAGCCCCTTGGATATCTGGAGTTTAATTACCTCGTGAAACATAAGGAGGGTAGCACTGCAATCAAGATAGGGCGACGTGGCCGTCAATATGGTGATCAGCGAATTTTTAGTCCTGAGCAGGAAAAAGAAATACAGCGTTGTTTGATTGATCGAACACCGGATCAGTTGAAGCTTTCTTTTGCTTTGTGGACACGAGAAGCGGTTAAGCTGTTGATAAAACAGAGATATGGGATAAGCATGCCAATCCGGACTGTTGGGGAATATCTTAAAAGATGGGGATTTACACCACAAAAGCCTGTCAGGCGTGCTTATGAGCAAAACACCGAGGCCGTTAACCGATGGTTGGATATCCAGTATCCGGAGATTACAGCACTGGCAAAGAAAGAAAAAGCAGAGATTCACTGGGGTGATGAGACCGGTATTCAGACGGATGCTTATCGGGTTCGAGGATTTGCGCCCAAGGGTAATGCCCCGGTTATTAAGCTTCCAGCGCAGAAGAGCAGTATCAATATGATTTCCTCTATAACCAATCAAGGAAAGATGCGATTTATGATGTATAGAGGGACTATGAACTGCCACTTGCTTATCAAGTTCATGTCCCGACTGGTAAAGGATTCCGGGCGCAAGGTATTTTTGATTTTGGATAATCTTCGTTCTCATCATGGCATAATTGTTAAAGAATGGTTGGCTGCTCACAAAGAAGAGACAGAAGTATTCTATCTGCCTTACTATTCGCCGGAACTCAATCCCGATGAATACCTCAACGGGGATTTGAAACAAGGTGTTCACTCCGGGTTACCTGTCCGAAATCAAAAAGAACTGGAACATAAAACAAAATCGTTCATGTAATCCATTGCAAAGCGACCCAAACACATTCAAAATTATTTCAAACATCCAAAGGTTAAATATGCCGCATAAAATTTGTATGTTTAATTGCCGGAGCAATAATATCGCAGATTAATGTAGAATGAAACAACTTATCCAAAACCTTAAAACTGGTGAAACATTTCTCGAAGAAGTACCTGTGCCGCGTCCTGGATCTGGCCAAGTTCTTATTAAGACAACGCATAGTTTGGTTTCTTTAGGTACCGAACGTATGCTGGTGGAGTTTGGCAGGGCTAGTCTAATCCAAAAAGCCCGGCAGCAGCCTGATAAGGTTAAGCAGGTTTTTGATAAGATTCAAACAGAGGGATTGTTGCCGACTTTGGATTCTGTCTTTAAAAGGCTGAATGAGCCTCTTCCATTGGGTTATTGCAATGCCGGTGTGGTAGTGGAAACGGGGGACGGTATATCGGAGTTCAAGGTTGGTGATCGGGTGGCCTCCAATGGGCCACATGCCGAGTATGTAAGCGTGCCACAAAACCTGGTGGCGAAAATTCATGATGCTGTATCTGATGAAGAAGCGGATTTTACCGTGATTGGTGCCATTGGGATGCAGGGCATCAGGCTTTGTCAACCCGCCCTGGGAGAAACCGTTGTGGTAATCGGTTTGGGATTGATAGGGCTGATTACCGCTCAACTGCTGAAGGCCAATGGTTGCCGGGTCATTGGTATTGATCTGGATACGGAAAAATTAGCGATGGCGCACCAATTCGGTTGCATGACCATCAACTCCAAAGAATCGGATGCGGTTGCAGCGGTTATGCAGCAAACAGCAGATTTGGGAGCCGATGGCGTGATTATCACCGCTTCGGCGAAAACGGATGAAATCATCTCTCATGCCGCCCGTATGAGTAGAAAGCGAGGTCGTATCATCCTGGTCGGAGTGGTAGGGCTTAACCTCAACCGCGCGGAGTTTTATGAAAAGGAACTTACTTTTCAGGTCAGTTCCTCCTATGGGCCTGGTCGATACGATGTAAACTATGAACAGAAGGGACAGGATTATCCCCTTGGATTTGTCCGCTGGACGGAGAAACGTAATTTTGAAGCTGTATTGCAGGCCATTGCTTCGCGACAGCTTGATGTAAAATGTTTGATTACAGAAAAAGTGAACCTGGAAGATTTTCGACAGGTATATGGGAACATTAGTCGTTCTTCCTCCATTGCATCAATTTTAGTTTATCCCGGCTTAGATAAGCGTGAAAGTACAATCCCTATAATTTCAAGAAGCTTCAACAAAGGCAAAAGTTTAGGTATCATTGGTGCTGGTAATTTCACCAAGATGACTGTGCTTCCCGCGTTGAAGAAAGCAGGTACCCCTATAAGCTTTATTTCATCAGCGAATGGTTTGTCGGGGACTCACTTGGCAAAAGAATATGAAATAGCTAATAGCACGACGGATTACCGGGAAATGCTGTCGAACCCCGCGGTTAGTATGGTCATGATAACGACCCGCCACAATCTGCACGCCCAAATGGTGGATGAATGTCTACAAGCCGGTAAAGATGTCTTTGTGGAAAAACCATTAGCTCTAAACCGAAGTGAATTTGAAAAGATAAAAAAAACTTATCTGGCGGGAAGCAACAGCCTAGTAGTGGGTTTTAATCGCAGGTTTTCACCACACACTCAAAGAATCAAAAAGGCACTGGGAGATCAAATGGGACCAATTAATGTCATTGCCACAATGAACGCAGGGGCAATTCCCGCGTCAGTTTGGGTTCACGACATGGAGATCGGCGGTGGCCGCATTATCGGCGAGGCTTGTCATTATCTGGATTTGCTGGTTTACCTCACTGATAGCCTGATCGAAGCAGTTTGTATGAATGCATTAGGTCCCAACCCGAGGAAAAATGCAGACAATGCTTCTCTTCTCTTACGTTTTGCCAATGGTTCCAACGGCGTGGTCAATTATTTCGCCAATGGGCACAAAGCCTATTCTAAGGAGAGGGTGGAAGTCTATAGTCAGGGAAGGATTGCCATCATGGACAATTTCCGGAAAACCGAAGCCTATGGTTTTTCGGGATTCAAGGGACTGAAAACCTCTATTGATAAAGGACATGAAACCCAATTCAAACTGCTTACTGCCCGATTGCTTCATGGTGGGGAAGCCCTGATCCCTTTTTATGAAATAGAAAATGTTACATTGGCCTCTTTCGCGGCGATTGAGAGTCTTAAAACAGGGGGGTGGGTTAAAGTTTGATTAAGCTAATCGACCTTATCGCCGGAGCACGGCCTAATTTTATGAAAATTGCACCAATCATTGCTGCCATTGAAACCAAACAGCGTGAAGGTGCCAGTATTCGTTATCGCCATTCATACTGGTCAGCATTATGACCAGAATATGAGTGCCAGCTTTTTTGAGCAGCTTGGAATTCCCGACCCGGACATCAACTTGGGTGCTGGGGGAGGTACCCAGGCTGAACAAACGGCTGCGATAATGATTGGTTACGAGAAAGTTTTGCGGCAACAACGTTCAAATTTATGCCTGGTTGTAGGAGATGTGACTTCCACCATGGCCTGTTCGATCGTAGCACGCAAAATGTTGATAGATGTTGCCCATGTAGAAGCGGGGATTCGTTCCGGTGACTGGTCAATGCCTGAGGAAATCAACCGTATTGTTACTGATAGCCTTACAAATTATTTTTTTACAACCTCAGAATTTGCTAATATGAATCTTCGAAAAAACGGTATTGATGAGGGAAAGATTTTTTTTGTGGGTAATACGATGATTGATACACTCTTCAAAAATATTGACCGTTTTCGAAAACCGGAAATATGGGATCAGGTAGGTTTAGAGCTAGGTGCTTATATTGTTATGACGCTGCATCGTCCTGGCAACGTGGATGAGGAAATGAAGCTGAAAGAATTACTGGAAGCGACTATTATCAACTCCAAAGGAATTCCTCTGGTTTTTCCCATCCATCCCCGAACTTCGAAAGTAATGCAAAAGATGGGAATCCATGCCCCCAATTTACATATGATCGAGCCTCTTGGTTATCTGGAATTCAACTACCTTGTTAAGCATTCCAAAGCCGTCATTACGGATTCAGGCGGTATTACGGAAGAAACGACTGTGATGCATGTCCCGTGCATGACCATTAGAGACAACACGGAAAGACCCGAAACGGTCAGCATTGGAACAAATGAATTGATTGGTACCGATCCTAAAGCTATTATTCCTGCGATGGGAAAATTGTTTTCAGGAAATTGGAAAAAGGGCGATATTCCTGAGAAGTGGGACGGGAAAACCGCCAAGCGTATCGTTGATATTATTGTCGGTAAGTGATCTTCGTGAATATTTCCATTTTGCGCAGGTTATTTTTCTGTGCCCGCTATCTGGGACCTTCATGGTTGGCGTTTCGTTTGAAATACGGTATGTTGCAGAAAAGCGGCCTTCTGGAGAGGAAAATGCCATCCGGAAACTGGCTGGCATTAAAAGAGTTTTCTAAAGAATACAAACAATCATTTGGCAGTTTTTTCTTTGCTTCTGATGCACGCTCAGGTTTTCAGTCAGTTCTAAAGTCATTTGATAATAAAACTGAATTTCATGGTGTTATCCAGGAAGCTGAAAGCATGAAGCAAGGTCTATTCAAACAATTTTCTCATAATTTTGTTGATAACGAATTTCCGCCCTTATGGAATGTTAATACTTTTACGGGAGAATTGTCAGCGTTGGATAAGCACTGGAGCAAAATAGGCGATTTTACTGCTGGTGATATTAAACTGATCTGGGAACTTAGCAGATTCTCTTTTGTTTATCATCTCGTACGCGCATACTGGAGGACTGGAGACGAATCGTATCCCGAACTATTTTGGCGATTGCTCGAAAACTGGCGGTTGAAAAATCAACCAAATCTTGGTCCAAACTGGAAGTGTGGCCAAGAAATTACATTCCGGGTTATGGCATGGTGTTTTGGTCTTTATGGATTTCTGAAAGCGCAGTCAACAACAATTGAGCGAATGGCTTGGCTGATTCTGATGATAGCTGTTTCCGGGGATCGTATTGAAGGCAATATCGATTATGCACTTAGTCAGCGAAATAACCACGGTATCAGTGAAGCTCTGGGCCTATGGACGATTGGTTTGCTTTTTCCGGAAATGGAAAATGCGGAACGATGGCGAAACAAAGGCCGCTTTTATCTGGAAGAACAGGGAAAGTCATTGGTTTATGAAGATGGTTCTTTCAGTCAGCATTCCGTGAATTATCATCGGTTGATGTTACATGACTATCTTTGGGCATTTCGCCTTGGGGATCTAAATGGACAACCTCTCAGCGAAAAATTAAAAGCTCGCGTAGCTAAGGCAAGTGAGTGGCTTTATCAGTTGCAGGATGAACAAACCGGCCAACTACCCTATTACGGGCAAAACGACGGTGCACTAATTCTTCCGTTAAATAACTGTGATTATCTTGATTTTCGGCCTGTAGTGCAGGCAATGCATTACTACTTCACAGGGGAACGGTTGTTTGAGAGTGGTCCATGGGACGAAGATCTTTTGTGGTTGTTTGGGGCTGACGCCACGATTGCACCTGTAAGAGTCAAGCAAAGAAAAAATTTCGAAGCGCCCGATGGAGGCTACTATACCTTGCGCACAGATACCGGATTTGTTTTTACCCGTTGTGCGAGCTTCCAGGATCGACCGGGCCAGGCCGATATACTGCATGTCGATCTCTGGTGGCGGGGGCAGAATATAGCTCTGGATGCAGGAACTTACAGCTACAATTCACCGGAACCTTGGAACAATTCCCTAGCCCATACAGCGTATCATAATACGGTTACTGTAGATGATGAGGATCAAATGGATCGAGTTGGTAAGTTTCTATGGTTTCCGTGGTTGAAAGGAAACGTTCATTGTATGCTCCGCTCTCTGGCAGGCCATCTGGCGTATTGGGAGGGGGGGCATGATGGGTATCGTCGGTTGTCGTCGCCAGTTGATCATCACCGTGGAATCTTACAGCTAGGTAACGAAAGCTGGCTGATCATGGACCGGCTATCAGGTTCGTCGGTGCATCGTTATCGTCTCCATTGGCTTTTGCGTAATTGCGATTATTCTTGGAATCAATCCATTGGTCTGCTGACCTTACGGACAGAGGCAGGTGACTATTACATTCAGACAGGTGTTCAATCTCAGAGTGGAATTTATTCGCTTATGCGTGCCGATATGGATTCACCACGTGGATGGCGAGCACCCTATTACAACTATCGGGAACCGGCTCTTTCTTTGGATCTGACCGTACATGATTCGCTTACGCTCTTCTGGACACTGTTCAGCCCCGAACCGATATGCATCGAGAAGTCTGAGGATTATATGATTCTGAGGTCGTCAACTTGGAAGGCTAAACTTCTTCTATTGCCGGAAGGAGCTTCTTCGATGATTGCCAAAGTTAACCTTATCGGCTATCCAGCGGATGGATTGGAGATAAACTGATGCACATTCTCCTGATTCACCAGGCGTTTGTTTCTCCTTCGGAAGCAGGTGGTACCCGTCATTTTGAGTTGGCACAGCGGATGCTGCGGGAAGGCCATCAATTCTCTATCGTAGCCAGTGATTTAAGCTATTTGACGGGAAAACCCGTTGTAAAACGTGAAGGTGTGGTAACGAAAGAGAATATTCAAGGGGTTCGTGTTCTGCGTTCTTATACTTACCCTTCTATCCATCGCAGCTTTGTCTGGCGAGTCGTTTCTTTTCTAAGTTTCATGATGTCTTCAGTCTGGGCTGGTTTGAAAGCGGGCCCTATTGATCTGGTGATGGGAACGTCACCACCAATATTTCAGGCCGTATCCGCTTGGCTTGTAGCTTTATTGCGAAGGAAGCCATTTCTTTTGGAAATCCGTGATCTCTGGCCGGAATTTGCCATCGATATGGGGGTGCTGAAGAATCGTTTGTTGATAAAGTTGTCTCGCTGGTTAGAAAGTTTTCTTTATGCCCGTGCAGATCATATCTTGGTTAATTCTCCCGCCTATAGTGATTATCTTCAGCAGAAAGGTATTACTAGAGAGAAAATTACTTTGATTGCTAATGGTGTAGATATTGATTTGTTCAATCCTCAGGCTGGCAACGGAAGCGTTCGACAGAAATTAGGACTTGATGGGAACTTTATTATTACCTATGCCGGTGCACTGGGACTCGCAAATGATATTCCAACTGTCTTACGTGCAGCGGACAAGCTGCGTGCTTATAAGAATATCCGCTTTCTTTTTGTCGGAGATGGAAAGGAACGTTATAATCTGGAAAGAATGGCCGAAAAGATGCAACTTTCTAATATAATCTTTATTGGTTCAAGGCCGAAATCCGAGATGCCGGGAATCTTGGCGGCCTCGGACGCGTGTCTTGCTATTCTGATGGATATCCCTATGTTTAAGACGACTTACCCCAATAAGGTTTTCGACTATATGGCAGCGGGACGGCCAACCGTTTTGGCGATTGATGGAGTGATTCGTAAGGTTATTGAGTCTGCCAGAGGGGGCATCTTTGTGCCGCCCGGTGATGACAAGTCTTTGGCCGATGCAGTAAAGTGGATGGCCTTGCATCCTGACGAGATCTTGGCAATGGGAAACTCCGCCAGAAATTATGTGGCAAAACATTTCAATCGTTCAACACAGGCAACAGAATTCGTTCGTCTTGCATGCAGTCTTGTGGCAAAATATAAGTGATGATGTGTCAAGTCAAAATTAGTGCAAAACGTTTCTTTGATTTGCTATTCGTAATTCCTGCTTTACTCTGCCTTTTTCCTTTACTCTGTTTCCTGGCTTTGCTGATTCGATGGAAGTTGGGGGTACCGGTTATTTTTGCCCAGCAGAGACCGGGTCTCGACGGCAAACCTTTCATGCTGTATAAATTTCGTACCATGATCAATTGTCGGGATAGAAACGGCAAACTTCTTTCCGATGTGGAACGCCTCACGCAGTTTGGACGTATTTTAAGAAGTACAAGCTTGGATGAGTTGCCGGAATTGTGGAATGTTCTGAGAGGAGACATGAGTTTAGTAGGGCCAAGGCCACTCCTTATGGAATATTTGGAACGTTATACGCCTGAGCAGGCCCGCCGCCATGAAGTGCGGCCAGGAATCACCGGTTGGGCGCAGATCAACGGGCGCAACGCTATAACATGGGAGGAGAAATTTAAACTGGATGTCTGGTACGTGGACAACCAGTCGTTCTGGTTAGATGTGAAGATTCTTTTTATAACGATCTGGAAAATTTTTAGACGGGAAGGAATTAATCAAGAGGGGCAGGCGACAATGGAAAAGTACCTGGGGAATGTGCAATGAATAAAGGCGTTGATACTAATCGATTTTCAAATTGGCAATATCCAGTTATAGAGGAAGGAAAGCCGACAAAATATAATTGGATTGTTCAGAATATTAATAATTTTGAGCTTGGTTACAAAACAGATATTGGTGCGTTCACTTACATCAACGCAAAATATGGTGTTACTATTGAAGATGATGTACAGATTGGTTCACATTGTTCTATTTATTCTGTTTCAACTATTGATAACAAACAGGGGAAAGTACATTTAAAAAAGAATTGCCGGCTTGGATCACATAGTATCGTGATGCCTGGCGTGACGATTGGAGAAAATGCTGTTGTTGGTGCTTTCAGTTTTTTAGCACATGATGTGCCTGACGGTGAAACATGGTTCGGTGTTCCTGCCCGGCCGATTAAGAAGTAATTTTTTAGGTTCATTAGAAGAATTGAAGGTGAATATGTCGACGTTTACAATAAGCCCTGTTCAGCAGGTTCGCACGAAACCTTTTCCTAAATGGCCTTTTTTTGATGAAGAAGCTTGTGAGGCTGTGGAGGCAGTGCTTCGATCAGGTCAAGTAAATTACTGGACAGGTGAAGAAGGCCGTTTATTTGAAAAAGAATTTTCTGCAAGTGTCGGTGTAAAGTATGCTGTGGCCCTGATGAATGGATCAATAGCATTGGAAGCTGCTTTAATGGCATTTAATATCGGCGCTGGTGATGAAATTGTTGTGACGCCACGTAGTTATATTGCGTCGGCAAGCTGTGCGATCATGCGCGGAGCAAAACCCGTTTTTGCCGATGTGGATAGGGACAGCCAGAATATAACAGTGGCATCCATAGAAAAAGTTATAACAAACCGCACACGCGCTATTATTGCAGTTCATTTGGCGGGATGGCCCTGCGAGATGGATAAAATTATGTCTTTGGCAAAAAAATATAAAATTGTAGTAATCGAGGATTGTGCGCAGGCGTCAGGCGCCTTTTATAAAGGCCGTCCTGTTGGTTCCTTTGGCGATGCCGCTGCGTTTTCGTTTTGTCAGGACAAAATCATGACCACGGGTGGGGAAGGTGGAATGCTCGTGACAAACGAGAAGAACATCTGGTCGAAAGTGTGGTCATATAAAGACCACGGCAAAAATTACGATACTGTACACAGTAATAAACTCACGCCTGGGCCGTCATTCAAATGGTTACATGAATCATTTGGGACGAATTGGCGAATGACTGAAATGCAGGCGGCGATCGGGCGGATTCAATTGCGTAAGTTGTCCGATTGGGTGGAAAAACGAAGGCATAATTCAGATATTTTAACTAATGCTTTTTCGGATATTCCAGCATTGCGTGTAACTGTGCCGCTTGATAATGTTTTCCATGCCTACTATAAATATTACGTGTTTTTAGAACCGGATATGTTAAAGGACGGATGGGATAGAATACGTATTATCACTGCAATTAATGCACAAGGTGTCCCCTGTTTTACCGGGAGTTGCAGTGAGATGTATCTGGAGAAAGCATTTGAGAGGGGTGGCTTGCGCCCCGAACAACGTTTGCCGGTTGCTGAGGAACTCGGCAATACGGCAATGATGTTTTTGGTACATCCAACATTACTCGAGGAGGATATGCAAGATGTTGTCGAGGCTGTAAAGAAGGTGATGGAATTAGCAGTAAAGTAAAATATGGGAGTTAAATATAATGTCGGAAACAAAGGATAATAGAATAGACGGTGAAACTTGTTTAAGGAATACGCCAGATGAAGAAGACGAAATCAGTCTTTTCAAATTAGGGCAAGTAATCTGGAAACGGAAAATAATAATTCTTTCTTTGACCGCCATCATTGTTACCATTACCACAATAGTTTCGTTTGCCATGAAAAATGTATATCGGGCTGAGGCCACAATTACTGCCGTAAAAATGATATCAAGCAACAACGGTATTTTGGATCAACTCAATCATAGGCCAACTCTTTCCTTTCCCGATCCAGTTACTATGCAGGATCTATATAATGTCATTAATTCAAATGCAATTAGGAAGAAAGTTTTCTACAGTAATAATTTAATGCCCGTCCTGTCCGGAACAAAAAGGAATGGTAGTCAGAAGGATGCAGACGGATTGAAGATGCTTGCCCATGGGTTAAAGATAAAAAATAATAATAAAGATGAAATAATTACAATTTCATTTGACTGGAGCGATTCGAAAATAGCCGTTCAAATTGTGGAATATATTCTTCAAGAATTGGCGAAGGAATTGACGCAGACGGCAAAAGACTTGTCCAATGAGAGAACGAATGCTCTTGAAAAGCAATATGCACAAACTGAAGATCCGCATTTAAGGAATCAAATCCGGTATCTCATTGAAGAGCAGGATCTGATAGGCAGGATGGCGGAAGTGAAAGAAAATTTTGCTTTTAAAATTATTGATCCACCAAGGAGCCTGCCTGGGAAGGTCAAACCGAAGCGGGTACAGATGATTGCGTTGAGCTTTGTTGTTTCGCTCTTCATGGGCATATTCCTCGCGTTTTTTCTGGAGTATATTGAAAAAGCCCGTGCTCATAGAGAGTCATTACTGTCAACTCATTTAAAAGAAACTTCGTCATCTTTAAACTGAAAATATTAATTTGAGAATAGATAAGTTAATCATAACAAGAATAATACGCGACTGACACAATGCACCGACAATTCAAAAATCCAAGATTATATTTAATGTTCTTTACGGATCTTGCCATTTTTGTGGCTGCGCTTTTGCTTGCTTATCTTTTCCGGTTTGAGTTTACGCTTAAACCGGAAAATGTCTTGCAGTTGGGTCACCTGCTGCCGTGGATTGTCCCTTTGAAACTGATTGTTTTTTCCTTATTTGGTCTTTACAGAGGGATGTGGCGCTACACCAGCGTCAGAGATTTCTGGCTGATAGCTCAGGCGACGGTTGTATCTTCTTTGCTTGTTACATTTATTATGATTTACTTGAATCGTTTCCAGGGATACTCTCGTGCTGTCTTCATCATTGACGGAATTTTGACTTTTCTTTTGGCCGGTGGTTTGCGAATGGCGATACGTTCATATTTCGCCATTTATACCGGTTCGAAAAATGATGCCGCTTCTCTGATAAAGGTTCATTTTAAGAAAGTACTAATTATCGGAGCAGGAGATGCCGGTGAAAAAATATTACGCGAGATCATTGAAAATTATCAATTGCATTATATGGTTATTGGTTTTATCGATGATGATCCGGGAAAAATAGGACGATCGATTCATGGCATACCCGTTCTGGGTAATGTAGATAACTTAGCAGATATTTTGGATGATGAAGAGGTTCAGGAAATCCTTATTGCCGTTCCATCGGCCAGCGGTGACCAGATTCGCCGGATAGTTGAAGCATGTCAACGTTGTGCTGTTTCGTATAAAATTCTTCCGGGTATTGGCGAACTTATTGATGGTCGGGTTAGTATCAAAGCCCTGAGGGACATCAGTTACGAAGATCTACTGGGAAGAAAGCCTGTACACTTGGATGTTACAGGCATTCGTAATTACCTGGATGGGAAAACCGTATTGATTACCGGCTGTGGCGGCTCAATCGGATCGGAACTGTGCCGGCAGGTTATCAAATTCCAGCCTCATCTGGTGATTTTACTGGATGCCAGTGAAGAGAATTTGTTTAAGATTCAAATGGAACTGCAAAATGAAAAATATTTTCGGCACTGTGAAACAGTTCTGGGACATGTGCAGGACAAACAGCTTATGGAGGACATATTCAAAAAATATAAGCCCCGGGTGGTATTCCATGCCGCAGCCTATAAGCATGTTCCGATGCTGGAAAAAAATCCCTGGGAGGCCGTGTACAATAATATTATCGGCAGCCGAATGATTATGGAAATGTCGCTTAAACATAATGTGGAAAGATTTGTGCTGGTGTCCACCGATAAGGCTGTTCGTCCGACTAATGTAATGGGAACCAGTAAAAGAGTAACCGAGCTGATCATGCAGTCTCTGCAGGGCGGCAATACAAAATTCATGGCTGTTCGGTTCGGTAATGTTGTCGGTTCCTCCGGTTCGGTAATTCCCCTTTTCCGGCGGCAGATTGAACAGGGTGGACCTGTAACCGTTACTCATCCCGAAGTAAACAGGTATTTCATGACCATTCCTGAAGCCTCGCAAATGATTCTGCAGGCCGGCGCGATGGGGGAAGGCGGAGAAATTTTTGTTTTGCGAATGGGAACGCCGGTAAAAATCGCCGATATGGCCCGTGATTTGATTCGTCTATCCGGTAAAGAGCCGGATGTCGATATTAAAATCATTTTTACCGGCTTGCGCGAAGGTGAAAAACTATACGAAGAACTGATTACCGTCGGCGAAGATATCCTGCCCACCGGCCATGAAAAGGTCATGGTGCTGCGCTCCAGTCAACACTCCACTGATACCCGTTATCTGCTGGCAACGAGAGAAAAACTGAATAAGGAAATCGACGAGCTGGTTAAAGATGCCGACAGACATGATGCCGGGAAAATTAAAAAGAAACTCAAAGAAATCGTTCCGGAATATACACCGCAGGAAAATGAATCCGTTCTGTAATTACACAAGAAAAAGAGTAAACAATGACCAGAATTTCTAAGGCTAAACCTGCCCCCACACTTCACGACTCCCTGCTCACACCCAATCGAATGGTAGCCGTTATTGGCGCCGGATATTGGGGTAAGAATCTTGTGCGCAATTTTTATCAGCTCGGCGTTCTCAGAACAATCTGCGATGGTTCACAATCCATTTGCGAGGAAATGATCGGGACATACCCGGATGTTGTCGTTACCCGGGACATCAGCAGCGTCCTTAACGATGCGGCTGTCAAAGCCATCGTCATTGCCACTCCCCCCGCTCTTCATTTTGAAATCGCCAAAGAAGCCCTTTTTTCCGGGAAGCATCTCTTTGTGGAAAAGCCTTTGGCTCTCAACCATGCAAACGGCGCCAAACTGGTGCAACTGGCGGCCGACCGGGAGAAGATCCTTTTTGTTGGTCATATCCTGCATTATCATGCTGCCGTTATCCGGCTGAAGGAAATCATTAAAGCCGGGAAAATAGGAAAGCTTCAGTACATATATTCCCGTCGCTTAAGCTTGGGGAAAATCCGGCGGGAGGAAAATATTCTTTGGTCTTTCGCTCCACATGATATTTCCATCATTCTCAGCCTGGCAGGAGAAGAACCTTCATATGTTGATTCAATCGGCAGCTATTTCCTCCATGCCCAGATTGCCGATGTCACCGTGACCAATCTTAAATTTCCTTCAGGCATAGGTGCCCATATATTTGTGAGCTGGTTGAATCCCTATAAAGAACAAAAACTTGTGGTTGTGGGCAGCAACGGTATGCTTGTCTTTGACGATACGGAGCCAGTCGAAACAAAACTTGTCCATTACCCGCATACCATCAACTGGCAGAATGGTCTCCCCGTTCCCAATAAGGCGGAAAGCATTCCCGTCGGTCTGCAGGATATTTGGGAAGAACCCCTGAAAGCCGAATGTAAAGCATTTCTCAATGCGATCGAAACCAACTCCCAACCTCTCACTTCGGGTGAAGAAGGGTTGCGTGTCTTAAAAATACTCGAACTCAGTCAGCAATCCATTGAAGCAAAGGAAAAAGGTTTATCTCACCACACTACATCTCTTATGACTGATTCCATATGCCATATGCCTGACACTTCTGATCGCGATTACTTTGCCCATCCATCCGCCGTCATTGATGAAAAAGTTGAAATCGGCAGGGGAACTAAAATTTGGCATTTTACCCACGTTCTAGCCGGATCGAAAGTTGGAGAAAACTGCAATATAGGGCAGAATGTCGTCATAGGTCCCGATGTTGTTGTCGGCAACAAATGCAAAATTCAAAATAATGTCAGCGTTTACAAAGGAGTGCTACTGGAAGACGGTGTATTTTGCGGGCCGTCGATGGTGTTTACAAATATCTATAACCCAAGGGCGGAAATTGGCAAAATGGATCAGGTGCGACCTACCGTTGTTAAAAAAGGCGCTACGCTGGGAGCCAACTGCACCATTGTCTGCGGCCACACTATCGGGCGTTATGCCTTTGTCGGAGCTGGAGCCGTAGTAACAAAGAATGTTGCGGATCACGCTCTTATGGTGGGTAATCCGGCAAAACAAATCGGCTGGGTGTGTGAATGTGGTGAACGATTGAATGATAACATGCACTGCCCGGCATGCGGAAAAAATTTTAATCAGTTAGCCGAAAAACTTTAATATTCTATGAGATTTTTTTCGCTTCTACAACGAGCATTACCGGAATGTCATTTCTGACTTCATAAAGTAATTTGCAGCTGTCACACATCAACCCGCCTGATTTTTCCTCCCGCCGCACGGACCCGTGGCATTGCGGACACGCCAGAATTTCCAGAATTTTTTCATCCCAAGCCATTTTATAATCCTCTTAATCTTTCCTTGATTGCCGCCAGAACCTGTTCGGGCAGAATATCCTGCATACATTTTGTGGTCGGGCATTCTTTCCGAAGGCAGGGGCTGCAGGGCAGATCTGATCTGATTATTATGTGGCCATCACCGTAGGGGCCGGTTCTTTGCGGATCGGTAGGCCCGAAAAGCGCAACAACGGGAGTTCCCACCGCCGCCGCCAGGTGCATGGGGCCGGAGTCGGTAGTTACAAGCAGCAGTGCCTTTTGATACAGATACGCCAGCTCAGGAAGGGTGGTTTCACCGGCCAGGTTAACCGCTTTGGCCTGCATCCGGGTTGTTATCTTTTCTATCGATTCTTTTTCGCTGCCGGTAAAGACAACTTCCATGTTTAATTTTGTCTTGATTAAATCCGCCAGTCCGGCAAATTTTTCGTCATCCCAGAGTTTTGTTTCCCAGTAGGCAACGGGATTGACGGCGATAAACTTTTTATTTTCGAGATGATATTTTTCCAGCAGCGACTGAATCCTGGCTTGGGCGGAATTATCGGAGGGCAGGATGAATTGAGCCTTGGCGATTTTTGCCCCTAAGAAGCGCGGAAAATCCAGATAACGGTCAACGGCGTGCTTGTTCATATCCTCGGGAATTTTTTCATTGTAAAACAGGCCGCTTAATTCCTGCAATGAGTTGTAGCCCAGCTTTCTTTTGCCGCCGGATAAGAGAACAATCACGGCGCTTTTCAACAGGCCGTGAAAATCAATGACCAGATCATAAGGACGTTTTCGCAATTCCCGGAGAAAAGCCCGCATTTCCCGCAAGGGGCGGGAAAATTCTCCCTTGCGCAGATATTTAATCCAGCTTTTGCGCCGTGAAATCAGAACCGCATTGAGCAGAGGATGGTTTTTTACAAGACCAGCCGCAGCTTCTTCCACCACCCAGGTTATGTGAGCTTCCGGATAAAGTTTTCTCAGCGCGGTTAGGGAGGGTAGTGTATGAATTACATCGCCGATGGCGCTGAGTTTGACTATTAATATATTCATTTATGCTTCCGGTCTTGCAAAATCAACAAAACGGCTTCCAGAATATCGGCGGCAACGAAGTCCGGCTCATTTTCCGGGGTGGCCGTATCCGGTCCTTCCGCGCGCAGCAGATCCTCACCATATCCGGTTTTCACCAGCACGCCTTTTGCTCCGACATTTTTTGCCGTTTCCATGTCGATGAGTCTATCGCCGATGAAATAGGAACGCGACAAGTCAATATTTAATTCGAGGGCGGCCTGCAGGAGCATTCCCGGAGCCGGCTTGCGGCAGTTGCAGTTTTGGAGATACTCGCCTTTGCCGTGCTCCGGATGATGGGGACAATAATAGAATTCGTCGATCACAGCGCCATGCTTGAGAAAATCGGCCTTGATGACATCGTTAATTTCCCGAACAAATTCTTCGGTGAAAAATCCTCTGGCCACTCCTGACTGGTTGCTGATGACGACAGCTTTCATGCCGTTTTCATTGATCAGTCTTATTGCCTGATAAGCAACCGGAAAAATCTTCAGCTTATCCCGGCTATCCAGATAGTCCACTTCTTCATTAATCGTTCCATCCCGGTCCAGAAAAACGGCTACATTCTTCTTCATGTTTTTCCACCTCCGTCACGGAGCACGCCTCCGACGGCGGTGGGAATAAATAATATTTTTTGCGCGGCCTGCCAGATATCTTCAACGGTAATTAATTCCATGCACTTAAAGTCAGTGGGACATGTTTTTTTCAGGCAGGGGCTGCAGGACACTTCCCGATGGATGACAACAGACCGATTACCGACGGGTGACGTGGTCTGCGGATTAGTCGAGCCGAAAATGGCGATGGTCGGTATATTTAATGCGCCCGCTACATGCATAAGCCCGGAGTCATTGCTGATAAACAACCGGCATTGTGAAATCAACAAAACCGCTTCTTTCAAGTTGGTATTGCCCGCCAGGTTGAGCACGCTGGTTTGAGCGAGGCTCTTCACTTCTTCGGCTGTGTCGTTGTCGGATTTGCCGCCCAGCAGAATTATCTGGCATGCAAAAGCGCCGGCTATTTTATCGGCTATCGCCGCAAATCTTGCCGGAAACCATCTTTTGGCCGGGCCGTAGGCAGCTCCCGGAGCGATGCCGATAATTTCCTTTTGGGGATCGGGTAGATATTTTTGCCGGGCGCTTGCGGCTTCCTGCCGGCTGATCTTTGTCTCCAGGTGCATTTCCTTATTCACGGCAGCGCAGCCCAGAGCTTTAACCATTTCCAGATAATAATCCGTTTGATGCAGTTTTCTAATTTCTTCGCTGCGATGCACACTATGGGTGAGCAATATTCCCCGACAGTCCGAGTCGTAGCCGGCGCGCCGGGGAATCCCGGCGGCAAACGCAATTATCGCCGCTTCGATGGCGTTTTGCAGAAGGATTGCCAGATCAAATTTCCTTTTTTTCAGCAATTTAGCCAGACGAAAGACGCCCAGGGCGTTATCATATTCCTTCTGATAAATGATAACTTCGTCCACGGCAGTAAACATTTTGTAAATATCGGCCACCCAGGGTTTGGCGAGCACTGCAATGTGCGCCTTGGGATAAGCTGCCCGGATGGAATCGACCGCGGGTACCGTTAAAACGGCGTCGCCGATCCAGTTGGTTCCTCTGATCAAAATTTTGTTGATGCCGTCCAGCGGTAATTTTTTATTAATTTTCAGCTTCACGCCTGTAATCCTCTTTGTTTCTTCATAAACATTCAGCCCTCAGCCTTCAGCCTTTGGTCTTCAGTCTTTTTTCCCCCAGCTTTTCCAAAATAAACTTTTTCAATGATCCCGAGTCAGGAATTATCTCCATTTTAATACACAATAAATAAACATCGCTGAGAAATTCGGTAAATTCCTGCAGGCGCATGCCGTCTTTTTCTGTTGTCAGCAGAAAATCAGCTCCGGCTTTTAAAAAATTATGGCGGATCTTTTCCACCTCCCCGGGGGTGTAACGATGATGGTCGGGGAAAACATCGAAGGCTATAATTTTCGCTCCCGCATCGGCAATTCCTTTTTCAAATGACTCGGGCTGGGCAATGCCGGAAAACGCGTAAACTTTTTTATCTTTCAATTGAGTAAGTGTCAATTGCCGGGTGTAATCTCCGCTGACGAGCCCGACGGGCTGGTGAGAGCTCCGGAAAACAGGAATATTTTCAACTTGGCCTGATCTGTTAAATCTATGGCAGAACAAGGGGTTGCAACCCCTTGTTCTATTGCCGCGTCGCTTCGCTCCCCGCAATGATGCGAGGGGCAGTTTTTCCAAGGCCTCCTCTTTTTTCGACCTCGTCAGAATAAAAGCGTCCGCCCGGCGCAGCGCTGAAGGAGGTTCACGCAATGAACCCCGCGGCAGCATGTAACCGTTTCCTAAAGGTTTCTCGCTGTCCAGCAGCACCAGGTTGATATTCCGGAATAGCTGCCGGTGCTGAAAGGCATCGTCGCAGACCAGGATGTCGGCTCCAAATTGATCAATGGCGGTTTGACCGGTTAAAACTCTTTTCGGACCGGTAATTACCGGGATATCGGGCAATGTCCGGGCAATCAGGCAGGGTTCGTCTCCGGCCGCGACGTTGGAAAGAAGGATTTTCCTGCCGTCGGAAACTATATTGACCGGCTGAGAACTTTTGCCGCCGTATCCGCGGCTTAAAATTGCCGGTCTGAATCCTTGCTCCTGGAGCATCCGGGCGAGCCAAATCACGCAGGGTGTTTTTCCTGTACCGCCCACGGTGACATTGCCGACGCTGATCACCGGGCGGGACAGTCTTCTTTCCCGGAAAATCTTGTGATCATAGAGCCAGTTGCGCAAATTAACAAGCAGGCGGTAGGGCAGGGAAATTACGTACAATATTGTTTTGGCCGGAGCGTAACGGTAAGACTTTCCGTCATCATTCCAGATCCTTTGCCAGTTGTCCGTCCTTTGCATTATTTCCTTCATCTTTGAACTGCAAATTATAAAGCCGGAAATATTCTCCTTGTTTTGCCAGCAGCGACTCGTGGGTTCCTTCTTCGACAATTTCACCGTTGACTAAAGCGATTATTCTGTCGGCATTGCGGATCGTGGAGAGCCGGTGGGCGATGACAAGGGTTGTTCGCCCTTTCATCAGATTATCCAATGCTTCCTGGACTTCGATTTCCGCTTCGGTATCCAGCGACGATGTCGCTTCATCCAGAATCAGAATAGGTGCATC
>Ga0302238_1000488_pt1 | contig 40355 bp, 39 predicted proteins | sample AAG_UR_Asn_MG_FD_193527 | JGI IMG/M metagenome (GOLD analysis project Ga0302238, IMG submission 193527) | Enriched activated sludge microbial communities from anaerobic digester in WTTP, New Holstein, Wisconsin, United States - AAG_UR_Asn | ecosystem: Engineered > Bioreactor > Anaerobic >... | reverse complement strand
ACTTCTCGTTTTCGCCTAACATTTCACGCATTTTACGTTCCATACGTTTTTCAAATGCTTCGTTAGATGGTGAATCTTCACAGGAAAATTTTGCTTTTCCATATAAAACACAACCACGATCTCCAGGATCGCACTCTTTTTTAATAATATCACAAATCCCTTCAACATCATGAGGGCATGTCCAACCACCTTGATTCATCATACATCCTTACATATAATGTTTTGCAAGTACGCTTACACCACCAACAATAAACTGCACAGCAATTGCACCAACAATAAGTCCCATCAAACGACTGACGATTTTTTGCCCCGTAATGCCAAGGTAATGGCGAATATAAATACTATTTTTAAAAGCTAAGTACACACTAAGTGCAACAAGCAAATAAGCGATAATCAATGCAGCAATCGAAGTCACTCCTTCACTATGCCCACGTAAAATAATGATCGTAGCAAAAATACCTGGTCCAAATGTAATAGGAACACCTAAGGGAATGACAGAAAATTCATCATTTCTGATGGCTTCTTCTCGCTCCTCCTCTGTCTGATCTTTGGATTCCATAGAACCTTGTACCATTTTGATAGCTGTTAAGAGGAGAATAATACCACCCATGACTTTGAGTGAATCAATTTCTATACCAAATAAATTGAGTAAAAAATTACCCGTTAATAGGACAACAAAAAAAGCAACAATAATAGTCATCGTTGCTTTCCATGCTATTTTATCAATATGCTCTTTTGTAGCACTTTGAGGCAGAAGCGAGAGCATAATAGCACTCACTCCTAACGGATCTACGATCGCAAACATAGTAATGGTATGTTGTAACAATAGATTAAGAAAATCTGTCATTATGCCTCTTCTGTACGAAGTACCGCGCCACTGCTTGCATTGGTTACTAATTGACGGTACTGTTTCAACCAGCTACCGTGAATCGTTTTGACTTTTGGTTTAAATGTTGCTTTTCTTTTAGAAAGCTCTGCTTCATCAATGAGTGCCTCAATGGTATAGGCATCAACATCGATCTGAATAGTATCACCATCTTCAAGCAATCCTATAAGTCCACCTTCTGCTGCTTCAGGGCTTACGTGACCAATACTAAGACCTCTTGTTGCACCTGAAAAACGACCATCCGTAATCAACGCAACATCTGCGCCTAATCCCATTCCCATGATTAGGCTAGTAGGAGAAAGCATCTCTTGCATACCAGGGCCACCACGTGGTCCTTCATAACGAATAACTACGACATCACCTTTTTTGACTTTTCCGCCAACAATGCCAGAAAGTGCTTCTTGTTGAGAGTCAAAACAGACCGCTTTGCCTATAAACTGACGAGAGCCTGTAATACCTGCTGTTTTAATAACACAACCCTCAAGTGCCAAGTTACCAAATAAAATCGCCAAACCACCCACTTTAGAATACGGATTCTCTAAGGTATGAATGATCGTTGTATCTTTAATTTCAGCGTTCGCAATGCGTTCCCCCATAGTTTCACCTGTCACAGTTAGATTATCAAGGAAAAGAACACCATTATCACGCCTACTGACCTCTTTCATAACAGCATTCACGCCACCTGCACGGTTAATGTCTTCCATATGTACGGTTGAAAGTGACGGAGAAATTTTTGCAATATGAGAGATGTTTTTACTAATTTCATTAATATCTTTAATTGCGAATTTCACGCCTGCTTCTCTTGCAATCGCAAGCATGTGTAAAACAGTATTTGAGCTTCCACCCATTGCCATATCAATCGCAAAAGCATTACGAATTGCTTTTTCGTTCAAAATATTACGAAGTTTAAAGCGTTCATCAAGAGCAATTTCACATACACGTTTTGCCGCAGCACGCAAAAGCACTTCACGTTCAGGTGTTAATGCAGGGATAGTGCCATTACCCGGAAGTGCGATACCCATTGCTTCCATAAGGGTATTCATACTATTGGCTGTAAACATACCTGAACAAGAACCACCACTTGGGCATGCATTACATTCAATATCTGTCAATTCTGCCTCTGTAATTTCGCCTGTCTCAAATTTACCAACTGCTTCAAATGCTGTTGCAAGATCGATTGGCTTACCGCCATGTGTATATCCCTTTTTCATAGGACCACCACTTACAAATACGGTTGGGACATTCACTCTTAATGCCCCCATAATCATACCTGGAACGATTTTATCACAGTTAGGAATACAAATCATCGCATCCAATTTATGTGCATTCATCATAGTTTCAATTGAATTTGCAATAATCTCACGGCTTGGTAATGAATATAACATACCATCATGTCCCATTGCGATACCATCATCAACACCAATAGTATTAAACTCAAAAGGTACACAACCATTCTTTTTGATTTCATCTTTAATGATAACTGCATACTCATGCAAAAAGAAGTGACCAGGGATAATATCGATATATGAGTTAGCTACTCCAATAAATGGTTTGTTAAAATCTTCATCTTTTAAACCTGTCGCGCGAAACAAACTTCGATGTGGCGCTCTGTTGTACCCTTTTTTGACTTGATCACTACGCATCAATCTTCCTTAAAAATTTTTTTAAATTATAGCAAAACCACTCTAAAAAAGCTTATATCTGAAGAATTTTCTCAAAACACCTTTACATTTCAAAAAAAAACTGCTATACTCTCATCTCTTTTTTAGACGCGGGAATAGCTCAGTGGTAGAGCACAACCTTGCCAAGGTTGGGGTCGCGAGTTCGAACCTCGTTTCCCGCTCCATTTAGTTTTGTTTAAAAAAGAAAATGCGTTGCCCGGATGGCGAAATTGGTAGACGCAAGGGACTTAAAATCCCTCGGGAGTTTTTCCTGTGCCGGTTCGAGTCCGGCTCCGGGCACCACCTGATAAGATTTGGTGGCGATATAGCCAAGCGGTAAGGCATGGGCCTGCAAAGCCTTGATCCCCGGTTCAAATCCGGGTGTCGCCTCCACCTTTATAATTATTATCATCTACAACATATCTGTCGGGAGATGGCAGAGCGGCTTAATGCGGCGGTCTTGAAAACCGTTGAAGGTAACACTTCCGGGGGTTCAAATCCCTCTCTCCCGGCCACTAATCCTTAAATTCCCTAAAATACGAACTTCCAAAACATATATCAATATTTTCACCCCACATACTCCCCACAAAATCAATAAAACACATAAGTTATAATTTGTTTTCTCATAAACACTTTCTTATCAAATTTCCATATCATTATTGACAAAAAATTACGATAGTCGTATAATTTTAATAAAAAAGGAGTCTCCAATGAAAGCAAAAGAAATCGCTGATATCTTTGGTGTTCCTCAATCTACATTAAATGAATGGAAAAAAGAGGGACATTCTAAAAAAGCATTAGCGGACTTTTTAACCAATGTCGAGAAAGAAGCTATTTTAAAATTATACAAGTCAGCAACGGCTTATGATATGCTCGTATCAACGGTCAATGCCTCTATTGGTAATGAGAATAAGCACCTTGGAGCTAATGATATTAAAAAGCTTCTTATGGGGAAAATTCCTGAAAAACCTATTGAAAAATACGCCTTGGACATTATCAAAACAGAAGCTCTGAAAGAAGAGATAGAAGATTTTGCGATTCACTTTAAAATACCGATGAAAAAAGTGAATAAAGTGCTCAATTATGAATACTAAAACAAATACTTTCATCCTTGAGACGTATGCTAAGCAAATTAAAGCACTGAATGATTTAATCAGCGAGTGCAAAAAACTACTACCGAATAATGATCTCTCTTTTATACGATTCGGCGGCGGAACGGCATTAGCGATTTATTATTTTCAACATCGTAAAAGTTTTGATATTGATCTGTTCGTGACTGATCTGCAAATACTGGGTTATTTAAGCCCAAAACATTGGTTGGAAGACTCACGTTTGTTTAATACCGCAAAGTATATTGATCTAGCCAATCACATTAGATTGCTTACAAAAGAAAATATCAAAATTGATATCTTAGTATCGCAAGATTTTATAGGCCATGCTATCATCGATAATAGTCACGCTTTTTTTCATGAGAGCATATATATTGAAAGTTTGGAAGATATTTTGGCAAAGAAAATCGTCTATCGAAAAGATCAAAACAAATCTAGAGATATTATAGATCTTGGAGTTGCTCTTTATCATGATGCCTCTATTTTTGAGAAACTTTTAAACTCCAGTGCCGTTACACTTCAAGATCTACGTGACTTACATGATGCACTAACCAGACTCGATACTCAAAAGTATTTAGATGAAATTGATCTCGTTGAGCCTGTGGAATTTTATTTAGATATTTCAAAAAATGCACCAGCCTCTATTAAGCATGCCATTAATAAGACTCTTTAACTAACAAATTTTGATAGGCAAGGGCAATACACCGAAATCGTATTTATTAAGTTACACTACGATTATCAGAGTTATATTAAATTTTATAGTATTGTTCTTCGTACTTTTCAATCAATGTTACTAAGATATTCAGCTCGTCAAATTCCTTAGAATTTGGTTCTGCATCCATAAGCTCATTAACCCTTTGAAATGCTAATGCATAATCATTGTCCGATGTAATTGATAAAATTATCATTCAGATAGATATCCTCTAGATTTAAAATACATACGTTCTATTATTAGACTAATATTTTGTCAATAACCCATTGGTAACTAGCTAAAAATATACATTTATATTAAACTGCTTCATTAAAAACCAGTATCATAAAAAGATATTTTATCAAGGAGTTCTTAGTAATGTTAAACCGAGAACAAATTCTCATTAAAGCTTCGCAATACTTTGGTTTTGACCTTAAAAAATTAGGAATAGAACAAACGGAAGAGAAGAGAAGAGAAGATTCTTTAAACGTCAAGCTACAAATAAAACTATCCAACACAAAGAAAAGAAAATTAGCAAAAAAATAACGTCATTGAAACTAAATCACAGATTAAAGGGTATTTTTTCTGAATTCTTAACACATTATGATTATGTTTCTCAAAAACTGCATAATAATATCAATAAAGACGAAGAGAAAATGGTTGATTGGTTGTTACTCAAATTTTTTGTAATCCCATTTTTTGCAGTGAGAATTAGTGAAGAATTTGCACATTATAATAATCGAATCGATATTGGGTTACCAGGTAGTGATTTTTGGTACTTACCTTCTTTCGATACAGAAACAAACAAAATCAAATTTCCTCTTAATAAAGTAATAGATTGGCTTATTGACTTGTGTGGTAGTTCTAATTACGATTTTTATTTTAATGCCCCCTCTACTATAAAGAGCGGTAATACATTAAAAAAATGGCATTACCAATTAACCTCACCTGATTATAAAAATATTAAAGCTATGTCCACACACAATTTTAACTACAAAGGCACTATAAAACTTGATGAAAAACTAACACTTACTGCACAATATGTATCTATTTTAGACTTTCTAAAATCAAAAAAAACAACTGCTGAACAGTTAAAACTAGAAATTCCAAATGTTAATAATCTTGTTGAAAGAGCTTATGAAAATAGCTTGAATGATGAAGAAACAGAAAAATTCATTATGTATGTTACTCAAAGATGGAATCAGCCTTCAGAAGACATGATAAAAAATGTATTACTTACAGCACGTGTTACACAGGCTTGCTATAATGAATTACTTAACTATTTTGATATTTCGGCGAATGATAGCAAATCCTATCAAAAAAATTTCATTTTGCAACTAACTGATTTATTTGGTTGTATTTATAATCAATCACTAAATCGTACTACTGCTCCTAATGCTGATTATTTTGACTTATATATCAATAACATTAACTTACTAAGTAGCAATACACAAGCGGCTTTAGATAGTATTGTGAGTGAAATTTTATTTGATTTGCATCATCCAATCTCAAAATATAGGATTGATGAAATACTATTTACTAAAATCATTGATAAAGATAATTTTCTGTTTAGTATTGAAAATATCAAGAAAAGACTTTTAATACAAGAACAACAATATAAACAAGAAAATAAAATATATGATGCACTTAATTTTATACGTTCTTGTGAAAAATATGATATTGAACGAAAATTAAACTATATATATTCTATTGAAGATCCTATGGTGTTACGAAATTTAGGTGATTATTTTTCAGGTGAGAATTATTTAACAAATGAAATAGAACCGATGGTTGATATTGACCTGGCATTGCACATCCGTATATATATTTATGAAAAATTCAAGGATTTCACAGAAAAGAAAATTGCTTATTTTGGAATAGTTAACTTATTCACATTCCCATATTATCCAAGACGCTTATCTGAACAAGATACACAAGCATGGCTTGACCAAAATAATCAGTTTATAGATTCAAATAACGATAGAGAAAAATTAATTTTTTTAGGATATCGGGTCTATCATGAAATAAATAAGAATGAGAGCAATCACAAAGAAGTCATAGATCTGACAAAACAGTATATACAATCAATAGTCAACTTAAAACCTGAAGAATACAATCCTCAAGTTCTACCTATAGTTCAAAAATATATCAAAGATGAAGAATTTCGTAAAAAATTACAAAAAATAAATGAAAAAAACCCTCGAGATAATCTTTTACCTCAAGATGGAAAATTTTATTTTTATGAATAAATATTGTACGACTTAGTAACTAGAAAGATAGTTTGCATTGCACTAAACTTACATTACATTTTGAACATTACGGTTCATAAATGAATCAAACTAAGGAGTTCATATGAGTAAAAGTAGTGGATGTAAACCAGTTAATGGTCCAAGCACAACAGGAAAGCCATCTGGTGGAGGCAGAGGCAATTGCCCTCCTAAAAAATAGTTGTCATTTTCTCTATGGTGGAGAGAACACGAGCATCTCCACCTTGATCTCAAATTAAAAAACAAAGGATAAATCGTGGCATATTATCATGATCAATGCCAATATTGTGGAATAACAACTTATAAGTATGATGATGGTGTCAATGATGGTGTCATCATTACATCCCATAATGGTGACTGCGGTTGTAATGATCAAAAAAGAGAAGCCGCTGAAACTGAAGATTTTTTCGATTTTTTTGATGATTAATTTTCTTTTTCATAATTGCAAATGTTTGAAGCTACATAACTATTAGCTGCTTTAATAATAGAGAGGAGAATACCTCTCTATTATTTACGCTCTTACCTCACGATAGTATCTTTCGATATTCTCACTTTGAAGATAATTTTCTTTTCTAATCGGTAATTCTGCTCTTGGCGTATACCCTTTATACAAGATTTGTTTCGATGGCACAAACGTGATATGCTCGTAATTTTGTCCTAATGATTGAAACAAACTGGTATTTAGCAGATCCGATTCTTCGATTTGGTAATTTTTACGATTTAACGGATCTGCGACAAGTTGTTCTCTGATCTGCTCTTTTCTATAACGTACTTTACCGATTGTGTTATTGATCTTTTTGAGTGTATACTCATCCACACCTTGAAATAAAAACCAATACGCTGCCGAGTTTAACATCTTTTGTGTAATGCCTTGAGCACTATCTGATTTATTACTTTGCTCTGGAAAATATTGCACGCCTGGAAGCAAACAACCACCTTTACTTCTGATCCTGGTATGTAACCCCTCGATTGTTTCACTATCCAAGTTCTGAGCAAAAGAGAGGTATTCATCAAGAGCAAAGAGAGTGAGAGAGTTCTTTTGATCTTCCTGGCTTAACATGACGGCCGTCAAAGCGGCCAAGAAGCCGGTAAAAAACGGGGTCAGTTTTGAGCGCTGATCATCCCTAGAGAGTAAGAAGAGCTTGCAGCTCTTACGAGAGAGATATTCTTTAATCGTAAAAGTAGGGCTGCCGTTTTGAATACAAAAATTCATATAATCAAAAAATTCAAACGTCAAATGCATTGTACTTGCAACATCCGCTTCACTACGTCTTTCATGATCTTGATTTTCTTTGAAATACTCCTTGAGCTGTTGAATAAAAAGATCAAACTGCTCATTCGATGAAAGTTCACTGTTGTTGTAAAGAATATCGTTAAAAAGCTTCATATAGCGTTGTTTGGAACTTGCGCTAAAAAAGTCTTTTTGTGTGCCGCTCAACGCATTAAAAAGATTAGTTAAGAAGATTTCTACAACAAAGGGACTCGTTTTAGCTTCCTCGAAAGGATTCCAAATATGACTTCTTTGATCATACGGGTTTAAGATAATATCTTTCAACACACTATAATGCTTTTGAACAAGATCACCTTTAGTATCATAAGCGACTACACGATCGAACTTATCTTGTGCAATAATGGAGTGGTAAAATTCTGTTTTACCTGATCCCATACCGCCAAATATAATTCCTGATTGCGTAAAATCTACCGGATCCGCATAACAATCAAAATCATTAAATTTACTAGCCAAGCCATAGACTGGCGACAAACGATATAAAACGCTACGATCAAATCGAAACTGATCCAGGAACAATTCACCTTTTGACATAATTTCTTTAACACGCTTTGAAGCCGTCCATCGATTGCCTTCCGTTTGCTCATAGTAATTGGGATAGCTTCCCATCACCCATGCCTTATCATCAAAGATACGTCCGTTAATCGATTCTTGTCTTTTAAAAATAAATGCCCAAATTAGATACTCCACAATACAAAGCAACACAAATGCTGCACCACCTGGTATAGGAAGGTTCTTTTGAAACACCCATAAAGCACCGGCATTAAACATGACACATAATAAAATTGCTGACATTTTTATCTCCTTTCTCGTGATTGTGTTATGGATTGAGCTGCTTTTTCGCGCTCATTTTTAAGTAAGATATTTTTCATTTGATCTTTGCCTCGAGTGCTTTCAATCTCTCGTCTATCTCTTTTAAATACGCCAAAATGTCGGCTAATATCTGCGAGTGCAATTTTGAGCTTTGTGCAATAGTCTCCCAGTATTGAAAAAGTTGATCCTCTTGATATTCTTCGTTCTTTTTGCTCATTGAATGTCCTTTCGTAATTGTGATTTGTATGTGCCTCATGCTGCATTGCCGACCTAAAATAATCTAGGGTACTTGTTTTGATTTGTGTTTTTTGTGTATTCTCCTTGAGTGTTGCTATGCTGTTGGTATAGATCAAGGCATCACGTTTTGCCCTGGTAATTTGCACGTAGAAGCGGTTTAAATTAGCCATTTGTGCATTCGTGAAAGCGATAACCTTACTGGTTGTTTGCCCTTGGCTTTTATGCGCTGTAATCACGTATCCATGATCGATATAAGGATATTTGGAAGCATCAAACGCTAACTCTTTATTTCCCTTTTGCACTTTGATGATATTCCCATGAATCGCTTGGATCACAGCGGCCTCACCATTTCGAAACTTAAGATTTCGATTGTTTTTTGTAAAAACGATTTTGTCACCGACACCAAATGCTTTTTCTCTGATAGCGAAGGTTTGAATTGCTTGAGCGTGAGCTTTGCTTAGATCGATTTTGATCTTTTGCTCGTCTTTGGTAACCGTGATCGTATTGGATGGATGATCAATCGCGGTGATCATTCCTTCTTGCCCGGCACTAAATCCTTGAAACGCATTTTGCGCGACAACAATTTGGCCTACTTGGTAATTGCTCGAGTAGTGTTTTTCAATCTCGTTTAGATTGATTGCCTCTTTGATAGATAACGGTTGAGACTGCGTGACTTCCTTTTGAGCGACGAGATCTGCCCTGATTAACTCGTTTAAAGCTCTACGATTCGTGTTCGTATCCACAAGAAGTAACGTATTATGACGATCTTTGAGGTATTCGTTTTTTATCTTCTCGAGATCTGTCGTTTCATGAAGTCGTTGGTGCTTTTCTAAAATGCCAAACGCCTCTTCTAAATCCTTGCTCTTGATGGATGAATAAAGTGAACGCATCAATTCTGTCTGTGCACGCTTATTCTCAGTCATTTCGACGATACGAATATCACTTTGCTTTTGAAGCTGCGAGAACATATTGCCAGCACCTAAAGATTGGAACTGCTTTTGATCACCGATAAACACAATTTTTGAATGGTTTTCTCTAGCAATTTCGCATAAGTGGTGCATCTGTAACGAACTGACCATTGAAGCCTCATCTACGATATAAACCATATTCTTTTCTGCCGGTGGATTCACAAAAAAAGCGTGCAGCGTCGTAGAAGGGATACCACTTTCCCGCTCAAGCTCTTCACTGGCTTTTCCAGTAAAAGCGAGTCCTCTTAAATTGCTACTTTGCTTTTGACTCTCGAGCGTTTCTCTAACGGCTTTCAGCATAAACGTTTTACCCGTGCCGGCATCGCCCTGGATCACTGAAATAGACTCATTGCTTGAGAGAATGTGTGCATACGCTTCTTGTTGTCCTTTTGTGAGGCTATAAGGCGTATGGCTTAGATACTGCTCCACGCGTTGAGCAGAGATTAAAGGATCTGTGCGGTTTTTTGCCATTTCAACGATCCCTCTCTCCTTTTGCAAGAGCTCTGGTGTCGAGTACGCATTTTGATCCAGTTGCACAATCGATCGCTCGTTTACATGATCATCAAAAGCATTCTGCATAGCACTAAGTGAATGCTCGCCTAACGAAAGCTTCATTCCGTTTTTCATCACATCTTCACGATTAAATACACTCGTCTTTTCGCTTTGAATACGAATCGAAAGATCCACCGCATCTTTAGCCGTTAATTTTTGATGTTCTGGCTGTAGCTGAGAGCTATTAAGCTGATTGAGATAGGTTAAATCTTGACCGGCGACAATGTTTTTGGCTCTTTCGATATTGTTGGATTTAATGACGTTACGATCAGCGTTTTTATCTTTGGCGCTTCGGCTACCGGTTGTTGCCATCTCTTTGAGTTTTTCTTCCTCGAGACCAGGATATTGCTTTTTTAGCTCCTCGTATTTTTCAAAGACTTGCTCACGCCTTTGTGAAAATTCACTGATCAGCTCTTTGGAAACACCTTGAATTTCAAAGAATCCCTCTTTGGCATTTGTGACCTCAATAGCGAATCCTTGCTCTCGAAGATTTTTGGCCAATTCATTGCGATACGTCTGGCCTAAAAACATCTTGTGTGTGAAGAGTTGATCATTGTGCAACGCTCGCCATTCACCGTTCTCTTTTTGCGTTGCATTGACGATAAAGCAATGCGTATGCAATGACGGATCATTTTCCCGACTGGTATCGTGCTGAAACTTAGCGATAATGAGATTACCGGTTGAGATTACTTCTCTGTGCCCATCCTTTTGCTCTCTTGTTTGAGCATAATGATCTTCAACAAATGATAGTGTGGTTTGCACCGCTTGATCATGTGCTGCACGTATGAGTTGATTGGTACGTTCATCACCCAATTCACATAAGATCGATGCGGATTTTGGACAGGAGAAGGTTAGATCCGTTCCGGCTCGCTCACTGATATCGACAAGAGTGCGTTCTTCACTTGGGTGAATACCGTAACACAATCGCTCAAACTGTTTAATATCAATCTCACCGCTCAAGCCTAATAGTTCAGCAGCACCTTTGCCAGCCCATACACTGGTCTCTTTGGATTGTTGATAATAGCTTTGATCTTTCGCATGATAATGAGCTGCTTGTGCGCTATTCATATTTGTAATTGAAAGCATTTTTGCCTCTTTTTCGTCTTTTTTTCACCTCGTGCCATTAACGTAGCGTTGGGTGTGAATGTTTTCTCGGTTGCTTTTGAGTGGCTCTTCTGCGGCACTTGGTAGCTTTTCGATAGCATTGAGTAGCAAGTGGTTGCATACGATTGCTTTCGGTAGCATTACGGTGGCACGAGGTTGCATTACTTATCTTTTAGCCTTAGAGAAATCCTTTGAACTTATCCTCTAGACTCACTTTCGGTGTTTCACCTTTTTCAGCTTGCACCGCTTTTTCTTTGGTTGTTTTTTTCGAGAGGAACTTCTGAACTTGCTGCCTTGATATCTCAAGTCCTCTCACTTCTTGTAAATAATCAGCGATCTGATTATGCGTGTAATTCAAACTCACAAGCTTTTGAATTTCGTCTCGATAAGGCTCAAGGGATGAAACACGCTTTAAGGGCGTGTTCTTAGCAATCCACTCTTCGTATTTCGATTTCATGCTTGCTCTCCCAAAATGATATTTCTAAGCTGCGCGATCGCTTCACTCTCGAGATAATCTTTTGCGTTACGTGAGATTTTCCAATTGCGGTAAATCTTGGTCATCTTGTCTTTATCGCCTTTGGTTTTCACCTTTGCATAATCCAGGATCTCTTTTTGGTTGTATTGGCTTGCAAGTAGCGCAAGATCTTGGATCGTCTCTTTATTGCGTGAAGCTGCATAAGAAAAAAGTGGAGTTTTCGGACAAACAGCAAAGTGCGCAAACGTAGATGAGATATCCGGTATCTCAAAGTCCTCGTTGCCCTTGACGAACATAAGATGATCCGGATCACTGAGATCCGCATTATTGAGTACAACGAGGATCTTCGCTTCACTTGGTAAAACGTTATACGTATCGACCAGATTTTTAAGCTGCACAAAGTCGGGCATAAACGGAATGATAAAAAGTGTATCGGATATCAAGTCTTGATCGATAAACGAGTGGATCACTCTCAGTGAATCATCACCACCGCCGGCATCAATCACGCTGATCTTATCTTCATCGAGCATATTGGTGACGACGAGTTCCTCAAGTTTTTGCGTACCCTCTGCAATACTTAAAGAGGTGATCTTACCTTTGAGGATTTGTGTATTTGAGAACGCCGTTGTTGTCTTATTGTTATTATCTATTTCGATGATCTCGAAATTTCTATACGCTAAAATAGCTGGTAGCACGTTAAATGCAATCGTACTCTTTCCGACTCCGCCTTTGGTATTAATAACGCAAATATTTTTCATGGTGTTCTCCTTAATGAACGAATTGATAGATAAGATTGAGAAGCGGTTTGTTGGCCGCTTCAAACGCTATAAAAACAATGCTTGTTGTAAGTGAGGAAAGGCACGTTGAAGCAAAAACTATCTTCAACGTGGAACGTTCTTCATGCTTTCGCCTTTTTAGATCTTTGGTAACACTCTCAAGCTCTGCCACCGAGCCTAATAAATAGGCTTGAATAGTTTTTACTTGAATTTTTTCTGCGATTTTTGCACCAATTTCATCGATACTCTTTTGTACTTTTTCGAAATCGTTAGTCGTTTTTTCAAAGACTTTAGATGCACGATTAAATGCCGCTATATGATCCTCGAGCGTAGATAAAACAATCTGCGCTTCCTCGAAAAATTGGTACGTTTGCTCTGCTGTTTCTGGTTTCATCATCTACTCCTTAGTACAGGCCACCAGGCCAAAAGATCTTCCATGCGAAAAACCCTAAAATATGACCGATAGCACTCAATAACCAAAACCAATGCTTGGTAACCATGTATCCCTTGATCTCATCAAAATCTTTAATACCAAAATCAAAAAAATCCGAAAGGATAATTACGGTAAATCCTAGTATGATCCAATAGCCGTACATCAAAAGTAATGCGCCGACATCGTTCGGCACAATTAAATGAGGTACATCAATGAGCTTTTTGGGATACCACGCTAAAAAAGCAAGGACGGGTATCGCCCAAGTGGTCGATTTTAAAAAGGTTTCAATGACTCTATTGCCTTGTTGTTTTTTCATTTCGTACTCCTTATTTTTTATACGAGAGATTGTCTCTCGAGCTTATTGGAAATTGGCTCAAGGAAGTCACCGACATTATTGAGTCCGATCATTTTGATCACGTGACCTGGTGCTGATAAAATCACTTTCCACATGAGATACACGGCCGCAAATGATGAAGTGATTTTGATAAGTCCTAGTGAAAGTTGCAATACCATCGCTACAAAAAAGCTCTGATTGATCGCATCAAGAAGATAGAATTGCTCTTCTGCGAACATGACGAAAACGTCCATGCAGAGCCAGTACAAAAAAAGTCCCAAATACACAAATATCACTAAAAGTACCGGCTTAAAAAAGATCACGATACCAGTGACAAGATACTCGCTAATTTTGTCTGTCTTGCGCATTGTCACGGCGTACGCAACAACAAACGGTGTGATGAAAAAATACTGGGTTAGCTCAAATAACCATCCCACCACCGCAAGAATCCCGGCGATCATTGACGTGATCAATGGAATATATTTCAGGATCAACCCAACAAACATGGCCGCAAGAACAAGGCTCGCTAATTGAATTGTTGCACTACCTCCACCATGGGTAATAAAATTAAATGCTTTTGCACCGCCAATCGGTGAAAAAAATGTTGCAATAAACGTAATCATCTCTACACTACTACCAATGATTGAATTGAAAACTTGGAAGATAGTATTCACACCTGGTAAAATGGCATATACCATTTTTGCCATTACTGCACCCCATAGACTGCCACCCGTTGTTTTGATCTTCTCGAGTAAACTTTTCTCTTCATCACCGGATGCATAAGCATCGCGGATCTTCTCTTGATTGCTTTCTTGATCTTGAGTAATGCTGCTTTTAGCAACTTCTACAAGTGGCATCATTTCGATCAAAATAGCGGCCGATGGAATGAACGCAGCGTTGATCCATCCGAGTTCATTTTGACGATTATTGAGGAATGTATTGATGCTATTTAGCTTACTTTGCAATGCATTGTTACCAAAGCTTTGCGCTATTTGATCCGCGTATTTGGTTTGTTGTGCGAAAGTCTTTGAAGCAATTAACCATTTGCGTTCAATAGCTCTGCACGCTTTTGCGGTGACTCCTTCTTTTACTTGGTTTAAATTAAAAATGCTCTTCTGTGCTAAATCCGCATCACTTACTTGAAATGTCATCGCATCGGGAAAACGAACTTTGCACTCTTGCATTACATTAGCGTAAAGATCACGTTGAGCTTTCGCACTATCACGTAACGAATAGATCGTCGCTTCACCTTGCATTGTATTCGCACCAACGCTAGAGTAAAGTTTTTGGAGATAGGTATTAACACCTATTACTGCCGCTTTATCGGCTATTTTGGTGCTCGTAGCCATGAAATTACGAATAATGTTTTGCATAATAGAGCTGTGCATATTGTTATCTGACGGCATGGGGATATAAAATAATGCTACGGCAATGATTGGTACATAAAGCTTACTAAGATAATTCGTGGTGTCATTTTCTTTGGCTAAGTAGGCTTGTAGCTTTTTAGATCCCAGGATCACGAGAAAGAAAGCAGATACAAAGGCAAAAAGTAGATTTTGCAAGTAAGCGTAAATGCTCGACATATTGGAAAATAAGTTCGAGAAGTAACCTAGATTCGCCTTATTTAAACTATCAACACTCGAGACGATCTCTGAGTTTGTCGTCGCATCTTGAACACCGAAAAACGATAGAAACGTCTCTTGCCTTGTGGTTGAGATATTTGTACCGTAAAGCAGATTAGAGTTCTTGACTTGAAGCATGCCGGTTGAGTTTGTCGCACTAAAATCAATGATGGACGGATCAAGCGTTGCCATACCAGTCAAAAAACGTGAGAACGTCATCGAGTCCGTTTCATATTTTGCACCCGTCAATTGGTAATTTGTATCGGAACTAGATTTGAGTTGCCCTGAGTAATCACTGGGGTTTTTAGTGGCTTGCGCTTTACATGTAAGGTTTTGTTGATTAGCATTTATGCCTAACGCCTTACTCGTATCATTAACACCGAAAACTTCACAATGCGTCGTTCCAGACTTTGCATCAACATCAATGATTTGTGTAATATAATCGGAAGCAACAGCTCGGCATGAAAATGAGCATGTACCAGGAGAAACAACGGCATCGTTGGCCGTAAAAAGTGACTCCGCTAGGGTATCTTTTCCACTCGGTATTGTCTCGACACCGTAAAGAGAAAAAACAAAGATGAAGATAAATACTAAGAAGCGCATTGTGAACTCCTTTTCTCACTTTGATCAAGCGAGGCACAGTAAGCTTTAAAAGATTTATCGAATGAAAAAAACTCTTCGACGTTCGGAATAAACCCAGTGATTTTCATAAAACTTTCGCCAGTAATAAAAAACTCACTTATACTATTCACTCGATCATCCTTGCAAACTAAACACACGGCAAACTCTGCACGATCTTTACGAGTAATTGCATATTGAGCTTTTAGAACACTGAACTTCTTTTTGATAATTCCATCACAAGCCGTAGTATCAACAATGCCGGTTAGGATATGCTCACCCTGAAACAGGAAGCGAAACTCAAGAAAAAGATCTGATGACATCTCTGATTGCGTAAGCCTGTCAACCTTATTTTCAAGCTCTTCTAATCGTCTTAATAAAACATCTGTGTTTTCATGTTTCATCACACACCTCTTACATGGTTTTGATAGTGCGACTGAGCCATTCGGCGATCTCAATCTTTGGATAAAGCACTCGTCCTCTTTTGCCTCTCTCTACCTTGATGTATTGAGGGCCGAAGCCATCTTTGCGCCACAAGATCAACGTAGTCGAACTAACACCAATGGCCTCAGCCGCTTGCTTTTGATTTAGGCAAATCAACTTTTTAAACATTGGATTGCTATTGATTTCTTCCAGGATTTTCGCCGCGTTTTCACTGATCATTGTTTGCATAATTTTCTTCCTTATGTTGGTTTTGTGCTTGTATCTGTGCAAGATCAAGAACATGAGTTTTGACGTGGTAGAGGTATTGCCAAATCTCAAAGCTCTCAGTGCTTTTAACGATTTTATTGGTGTGGAGATCAAAGATATAACCGCCCTTGATACAAAAGCCAAGATGATTACTCGAATAACCCATCTTCCCTTGAAGGCTGAATGCGAAAGTAGGGCATGTAGTGATAAGTTCTTCCCTGAACTTATTGAGATACTTTAAATCAAATCTCTCTTTTCTTTCTGGAGTGGGAGAGAGAAAGAGAGAGGGTTTTATCTCTTTCTCTATATCTTTCTCTTTCTCTGTGTCACTTCTTGTCACATAGCCGTCACAATGTGACGTTAAGGGTATTTCACCTACGTTTTGACGTTCTCTTAACTTTCGCATTCTCTCTGCACTATCGCTTTCCTTACCGATTAGATCCGGTACACGCTGCAATAAAAAAGCTTCATCAGAAACTTCCTCTAGCTCTCCATTAGAACTTAAAAAGGCTAGGACAACTTTTACGTTATTCTCATCCTCATCAAGTTTTAAAGATAGCTCATCTTCTAGCGTTTTTTCGATGCCTTCAAATTCAAGAATACCGTTTGTATTAATCACAAGTAGCATCATTTTTAGAAAGATAATGACGTATGTATCACCACCAGCAATGCGCCTCAATTTTTTGATCTTAGGATCAACAAAGAAGTTACTCGGTAGCTTTAACCAGTAGTATTTTTTGGCCATAGATATCCCTTTGTGTATTTTTCAAATTTTAAATTTTTAATAATCAGAGGGATTTGTGGTAGAATTGCAGACCACACCCTCAACTCTAGTCGGTGTTACTCTTCTTTCTTACTGTCGCCAAACTACAAGAGAGAAGAGTATTTTGTAAATTTCATTGTATAAGACTATCTATATTTCATTCTCCTCAAAAAAAATTCTATAAATCATTATTAATCTTTAAATACTTATTTTTTACACTAAATGTGTTAAAATAGCTTACATGTGAAATAATGTCTTATTTTGTCTTAAAATGTACTTATATGGGTTGAAAATGTCAGAAGAACATATTGATTTAATTTTTGATAGATTATTTGATTATTTTGAAGTTGGAACTATTTCTGATTTGTCGAAAAAAATGGCTATCCCTCAATCAACTATATCGAAATGGAAACAAAGAAAATCCGTATCCGCAATTAAAAAAGTATGTAGAGAATTAAGTATTTACAATGAAATTTTTAATGGAAAATACTATCCTCTTCAATTTCAAAATGGGACATCAAAAGACAATAGTACTTTTAATCAAGTAGGTAGAAATCAGAAGAATATACATAGTAATGATTTAACGCCACAAGAACAAACTTTACTAGATTGTTTCAGAAAAGCGTCCGAAGAACTTCAAAAGCAAATTCTCATTTTGGCAATAAGTGGAAAATTATAATGCCAGAGCCTTCAAGTATTGATCAAACTGGTGTTGCCAATAACGATAGTATTTTTAATCAAGTAGGAAGAGATCAAAATAATTATAATTTGATTAGTAATTTAAAAATCCCCCCTAAAGATATTCATCTCATCGCATATGAAAGCACAAATCTCCTAAAATTTTCAACCAGTATAATAACTCTTATCGTAGTTTTTTTTCTCCTAAGACAATTTTATCATTTAGTACCAGCAGCTCTTGACTTTCCAACATTTCCTTATGATGCACAATTTGTAATTGGTATCTCTTTTATTTTGTCTATAATTTGTATAGATTATTGTTTAGTTTATAAATCACAAAAATGGCGCGTTGAATATCAAGATGGAACGTTAAAATTTAGAAATAAATCCTATCGTTTTTACGAAGATATTTGGGATATTGAATATATACCTAGTAAATTTTTATTTCGTGGTAAACTCATTCTTTATATTATTAACTCAACAACAAAAACTCCGTATGAAGAAACTATTACATTTGAATATAAAGCACGAGCTAAATACGTTTATGACTCTTTTTGGAATCAGAAACGTATCAATACATACCTTCAGGAAAAAACAGAAATGCTTAATTGAACGAACTATTGAATTTTCTCAAAATAGAACATTCGACTTATACAAACTTGTTACTATACAAATCTGCATAATATGCAAAATTGTATAAGTCTTTTTCTGTAACAAAGGATAAAAGATGAGTATCAAAATAATTAAATCAAGAAGAAAAATTATTTATAACCAACGAGAGATTCATTTACCATTTGGGATAATGCATTTTATAAAAAAAGATGAGTTAAATATAATAGAAAAGAATACAGAATTATACTTAGCAGATGAAGCCAATGATATAAATTTTAAAATTTATCCACCATACCAAAGTGGAAAAATATTTATAGTAACTCGCGATAAAGATAGACTTGAATGTCAAAATTTAATATTAAATGAACACTATTTACAACCACCAAACAAAGGAATGTTTATAGCATATAAGGAGAAAGATAAAATTATTGGTTGCTGTGTCATTGATGAACTAATACATGGTAATCCGACTGGAAGAAAAGAAATATCCCCTGAACTTAAGAAAGAATGGTCAAAACAGATATGGTCTTCATTAAAACGAGATGAAGTTAGAAATAAATTAAATATCTTATGGCTTAGCAGAATCGTTGTAGACAAATCATATTGGAATCGAAAAATTGGAACAAAATTGTTGGAATCTGCAATACACATATTAAAAGAATATCATCCTAAAAAACCAAAATTTTTAGAAATAATTGCAACATATGAAAAAGATGCCTTTAGTACAACGAAAAATATTTTTTGTAAAGCAGGATATAATTATACATACCTAAACAAGTGGACTCATAATATACTTGATAGTGACAGTGGAAATTTTAAACCAATTCCAGCTGAAAGATATTATTTTTGGAAAAAAATAGATGAAAAAGTTGATAGGCTATTTGTCCCTCTTAATAAAGAACCATTTGAATGGTTTCAGGATGGGAAAAAGCTATGGGAACTCAGGAGATGCGAAAATCAGTTTTCTCGAAAATTTATTTATAAAAATAGGCTAGTTGAATTACGACAAGGTTATAATTCAGACAAAATCATATGGGGAAATATTACAGAAGTCATTGAAAAAAAATCTATTGAAGATATCTTTGATTTGATCAATTTTAAAGAAATTATTCCTATAGCAAAGGATAAACAAGAAGCCATACAATACGTAAAAACTATTTTAAAACCAAAAGAATCTGTTAATTTTATTGCTTTAAAAATAGAAAAAAGGATTTAGTTTATGAAAGATATGATAGAAATATCTGGAAACTTAAAATTTAAAGAGGGCACTATTGGGGATTATGATCAAATACTTGAGCAAATATGCAAAGATGCAACTTATGGTACATATCTTGATTTTCCTCAAGATATTTCTAGTTTGCTTACAGACTATAAATCATTATATAAAATTATTACTACAAAAGAAGAATCTCAGAATGTATATGCATTTAAAATTGCAATTAATGAAAAACTTTTCCCTCTTAATCAAGGTGGAATACAACATTTTATAAGCACTGTTGCTGGAGATTTACTTAATTTTAAACTACCGAATAGTTCATTAGAAAGCATTAAAATAACAGATGTTTCGTGGGAATCAATAAATAAACATCAAGACAATAAAATCAAAGATATAAGATCTAAATTGTATTTAAATGATAATGAACCTGTTTTAGCATTTTCATTTAAACCTCGATTTGGCTTGTCAACAAGTGACTTTATTAAGATCAGCCAAGATGTACTTGAATGTGGATTTCATATTGTTGAAGCAGATACTAGAAAAATTTTACTTGATGACGACAAAACAGATTTTATTGAATTTGCAAAAAATATAAACTCGATTATTAAAGCAAAACAAGCAGTAGCATTTTCATTGAATCTTTCAAATAGGACACATGATTTAGAAGATATTTTGGATGAACTTAAAGATGTTGATCCACTTATTATAAAAATAGATGCGTCATTAGATGGTTTTACTTTAATGCAAAGAGCAAAAAAGAAGAACGAAAATCTGATTATAACATGCTACCCTTTATTAAAAAATCAATTAAAAGAAAAAATTCCTTCACAGTTCTTAAATGATGTTTTAGCCTATTGTGGTGCTGATATAGTGTATCCTGGTGGCAGGGCAAATATCAAAGATCAAGTGAGAAGTTATGATGCAATGGGAGAGTATGATATTAATCAGTCAATAAGAAATTATAAACAAATTGTTGATAATCATCAATTTATACCAACGATTGCTGGCGGAATTTCTCCAGGACAATTACATATTTTTTATGAGCTTTATGGCCCAGATACTTTTTTCTTTCTAGGGGGTGCTATTGCCCTTCATAAAAAAGGGCCACGAGCTGGGGCTCAATTATGCAAAAACATCATTAATGAAGCTGTTAGCTTTAGAGATAATCCGAAGAGTGGAGATGTGCCTCATAATATTTCTAAGACACTTATTTTAGAAATTCATGATAACTATAATGGGATGGATGAATATCTATCTCCAATGAAGTTTTTTGAACAAAATAAAACATTAAAATCATATTTTAGTGAAAGCAAATAGCATATGGAATTACTCATTACTCATCTTAACTCAACACATTTTAGTGCTTTTGAAATATTTGAATATTTAACAGGGAGCATGGATACCATCATTAAATTAATATATGCAGGTAGTATAGTTTGGTTAATCCAAATAAAACTTACTCGACGAATTAAACCATTAAGCATAAAACCCGCAACTGAGATTATAATTAATAATTGTGTAAAAAAAGTACAAAGATATGTGAATTTTACATTACTTTTGGGTGCAATTCAAATGATTTTATTAATACTTATCCACATATATAAAAATGAAAGTTTAGAATTTTTGCATAAACATGTCATTCTTACTTCATATGGGGTATATACTTTTGTGTTTTCAATTTGCGTATACGTTTTTTTGTGTTATAAAATTTTTGATTTAGATAAAGATATAAAGTTATCGTAGATTATATAAAACATCTAGGAGATTGATGTGGCACGTTGCTATGCTCGTTGGACTCAATATCAAGGTCAAGAATATCGTGATCAGACAATTATCAAATTAAATGACTACGATGACAACTGGGATTTATACGCTAGTATTATCTTGCTTAATCCAGGAAGTGCATTACCACAATACGATGAACAAACATTTACATCAACTCTAGCAAAACTAAATCTTCCATATTTTATTAATCAAGGGCAATATTTTAGATTTGAGCTTGATCCTTTAATGCGCGCACTTGTAGAATACCTAGCAGATAACGGTATATGTACTAGTGTTATCAAAATATATAATCTTTTTAACCTTAGAACTGAATTTGCAAAATCAACAGAGGCTATACAATGCTATGAAGAAATAATAAAAAATCTTACACCTGAAATAAATTGTTTGATTCATACGAATATATTGGAAGTTGAATATGGTAAGAATAATGAACTGGTAATATTTGCACAAGGTACTTCTCATACCAACATTCAACTACTTGAAAAACAAGTAAACGAATATATGGGACTTGCAATAAAACAAAATTCAACCATTAGTGCCTTATATAAAACCCCTTTAAACAAGAAGCAATTTGCTTTTTTACCTTATCAGCAAAACCAACAGATATATCACCCATCATATACTTTTAACTATGGCAATAAAACAATTTTCACTGATGAATCTTGCTTTTAAATTTTCACTAGCTTGAATCTTTGTCTCTCAAAAAAAGAAGTTTTTTAAATAATCATCGCTCTGATCTGGAGATAACACTGGGTTACATATGCTGTGACAAACATCGATACTGTTTTTTCATCAGTGGGTTTAAGAGATGCGGTAATCCCTACATATGAGATAATTTTTTAGTGTTTTTTATAGCGTTTATACTATAATATTTAAGTACTAAATCGATGAGTTAAAACGTAAAAAAGGTATGAAGCCTTTTTAACACTATGCTGCTGTTAAAACTCCCTTCATTCTTGTTTTGCTTAAAAAATCGGGCAATACTTTTTCAGGAATCAAAAAATTATGCAGAAAAAGGCTTTAAAAGATTTATCTTTAAGATTTGATAATTATGTTGGGAACGTCTTTTATAGTACATTTATTTTTATGTTCTTATTTATCAATAATAATTTAATGCTTATTTATTTTTCAAATACATTATCTACTCAAGGAAAAATAGATTTGCTCTCAAAAGCCCATATTCTTTATTTGCAACCATTCTTTTATGCCTTAATATTAACAATAGGATATCTGGTTTTAAACTTTATTTTTTATTATTTAACTCTTGAATACAATAAATATAAAGCTATATTAGGAAGTAAATATTTAACAAATAAAGAAAAAATTAAAAATTTAAAAGAGAAGAAAGCTCTTGAAAAATTAGAACAACAACCTACATTGGTACCCAAAAGTACTAATACTATAAAAATTAAAAACCAAGGATATAAAAACTAAAATGAAATTCTATGAATTAGTATATCAATTTAGTATTGCAAACAATGCTAAAGAAACATTTTATACGTATGTAAATTTTTATAATGATTGTGCTAAAGAAAATTTAGACGTTATTTCTAGCGATAAAAATATGGCCATTAATTTACCTATACTTAAAGATATTATGAATATACCAAATATCAAATCAATATTTAAATATCCTAATTTGGCATTTTTTAATCCAGCAATTGTACATAGTATGCAAACTAATCAAAGAGCCCCTCTAAAAGTTGATTATTCTATTAGCTTTGAATCTAATTCTGCAAGATATTTACACAATTATATGAATGGAAAATCAGTAAGTGAAAAAAATTTTATCCCCACTCTACACACTATTTTAGATAACAATTACAATCTTGATCCAATGTTTTATATGCTAGAAAACTTTGCAAAAGGAAACGATACAGAAGAATTCCATCAGAACTTAGTAAGTATCAAAAAATTAATGACTTGTGATATGGAACATTATCGTAGAACTAAGGAAATTAAATCAATTCACGGAAATAATGAAATTGAAAAAATAGTAAGAGAAGAAACTAGTTATTTTAAAAACGAATTTCAATCTGTATTTCAGATAACTCAAAAGCAACATTTAATAATGAGAATCATACTTTTAATGATTATGACTGCAAAATTTAAAATTAAAGGCACAAAAGAGGAAAAGTGCAAAGCGCAATTTAACTATATTATTAAATTTATGAGCGAAAGACTTAAAACTATCTTTTTAAGAGAGTTAATGGTTACACTAAATTATTTAGAATACGATAGGAAAGATAATAAAAAAGAAGGAAAATATAGTTTTTTTAATAAGCTAGACTCTCAAAATAAAGAAAGTCTTATACATCACATAGATAATATGGCTTGGGACTTTACTCTTGCTAGACAGCTTGAAACATTTTTTTCATCAAAACCAAACCCCGATACAGATTTTTTCATTCCATTTATCTTCACTTATGATAAAGGACTAATAGAAATTTTAGAAGATTTTTATTGTAAAGACTTTTTAATTTTTCATCAAGAAAAAAGAACTATCCCCATCCCGGAAAATGAATTTGATATATCTCAAATTGAAACATATGGGTTAAGTAAATACTTCACAGAAGAAGCATTCAATGAAAGAATTAAAAATGAAGATGTGAATCTGGAACAAATTTATGAAGAGTTACTAGATGAAATAATTAAAATAAGAATAAAATAGTTATCAATTAGACCATATGTTTTGGAAGATATCTCTGATTATCATTTAGTGTAGCCAAATCATTTTTACTACAAGCCAAATGATAAAAAGATTTTTAAATGATCATCGATCTAGTTTGGAGATAGCACCGGGTTACGCACACTGTGAAAAATACCAGTATAGTTTTTTCATCGGTGGGTTTAAGAGGTGCGGTGATTGATCACTACAATGATCCTTTATGGCTATGCTCTTAGTCTTTTCACCTATTCCATCGAGAGCTTTACTTTTTAGTACTCGTTTATGATATCTTTTACTTAAATTTATCAATAAGTGTTTATGGTTATATGTTACTTTCGTACAAGTTATTTTTTTCTATATTGATTTGCTTGGTTTTTATGTATTGTTAATTCAGCAATTACTTTATTTAGCCCTGAAGTTTGACATACATCATAACCTTGTTCCTTCAGCAATTTACATCCACTGTTTATATTACTAATGACCATTTGCTGCGGGATACCTTGTGTTTTAGGAACATATCCTTGATACGCACATATTCCATATCCTGCGCTTAGTACAAAAATTAAAAAGGCTATTTTCATATAGAACTTAAAAGGCTCAATATGTCGTAATTTTTGCCTATATTCAATAGGTATACGTCGTCGTTTTGACCATGTTACAAGTAAATTTAAAGGATATACAACACTGGCTATTGAGAGAGTTATAAATAGAAAGCTAATAATAGGTGCTAGAATACTATTTGTACCACTTACTTCAAAAAAATACTCAAAGAAAATTATACTAATTGCAAGAAAAATAGCTTCTCCCATAAACCACACCGGTGGTGAATAGCTCGGTGAAACTTTGTCCATAAATTTATTGATATGGCTTGAAAGAGTTGAAGCAGCACTTTCTGAAATGAACCCTTGGCAAGCATTAAATACTAAATGCGTAGTATCTTCATTATTTTTTTCACGAACATTGGCCACTTCTTTTATAGCTCTATCGAGTACGGGCTGTCCACTATAGGTATCAAAAAACTCTAAAGCCTTTTTCTTGCTTATGTGCTTTTTTTGTCCTATGGCACTATTTAGAAATTCTAATTCATCAGCAAATAAGTCATCAAATATGGTAGGTCGTACAAAAGGGTGAGGAGGATTAGATAAAGCATAGCATGTATATTCTTTTGATTTTACACTAAAAACTTGTTGTATAACAACACTTTCCCCATTATAGATAAATGTTTCTTCATCAGCTTCTCTCGCCTCTTGAAGATAAGGCTCAAAATATATAGATTTATGCAAAAAGTGTATGTCTCTTTGATCTAAATATCGTTGTAATGCATCATTTGCTAAAGGAGAATCTGTCTGTATTGCACAGATTGACTTTGTTTTTGCGATTATATGTCGCGTGATCATAAAGTATCCATGACCGTTGCAATTGCTACATCTCACCTTACCATTTCCAGAGCAACTATAGCAACTTTTATTTCCACTACCACCGCAACTTGAGCAATATGCACTATAGGGTTCTTGCCTCCCAGAGCTTGAATTATAATGATATTCTGTTCTTCTACCTGAGCCGCTACAAGAAGTACATCTTTCCTTTCCACTACCTCCACAAGAACTACATCTGACATTGCCATGCCCATTACACTTATGACAAGTATCTTTCGCGGAGAACATGCCAAAATCTTTGATTCTGTAAATTTGATCAGCTTGTGGAATGCCATTCCTACCGGCATCCTTACAGCTTTTTATAAAAGGGGCTCTTAATTCTTTATCATATTTAGCTTTATTGTCCAATCGACTGGTTATATCTTTTAAATCATAAACAGAATTGCAATATGTTCCAAGACAAGAACCTCCAGCTACACTATTTTCTTCATAGTTGCTAAAAAACACCCAGGTGATGTAAAGCTCAGCTTTCATGGGCTGTACTTGATAGTTTAAAGCCTGTATTTCTTCTATAGTTGTGTGATTACCATCTACGATGTTAATCAGCTGCTGCATAAGGTCTTTTGAAAGTTCTTGCTTAAATTGTTCATCTTGGAGAGTCTGCATTTTACTCCTTTGTTTTAATAACCAATAATTCTTCTGAAATGTCTCATTATAGTTAAACTGCTAGTTCTGCGCTTCGCTTAATAGCGGAAATACTATATCGATATGATGATCATCTATCAACACAGTGTCTGGTATCTTAGGGCATTCCATTCTAAATTAAACTCCAAGTTCTCGTCTCTTCATTTTGTTTGATAACTCCTTCATTCTTCATTGCCTCTAAACAAGTTCGTGAGATATGCCCCTCATGCCCAATATGCCCCATATAAATGCCAAGTTTCTTCCCAATTTCTACATTCTTTAATCCACTTTCTGGGGCTTGCTCTAAAACTTCATAAATTGCCCCTTTTAATGAAGATATCGCCAACTGTGCTTTTTCATAAGATGTCATTATTTATGTCCTTAAAATTTTCAAATTTATATTTAACACATCAAATATTCACATTATAATATTAATTTTTTCCTTACAGATTACGTCATGGATACTTGTATTACAAGCTTTGAAGGAAAAGCACATAATGAAAATAAATTAATAGAATATCTTTACCAGCACGCTATTATATCGATTAGTGATCTTGGTCAATCACTCGCAATAAGCAAACCGACAGCGAATTTTTTAGTAAAAGACTTTGAAGCAATGCAATTGGGCGCATCAAGATTAAGGTAAATTAACCCTCTCGATCGTTTCACCCCTTAGCAGATCTGCTACCTCTTTTTTAGTGATATCCCTTAATAGATCTTCTTGAGCATAATTGATATAAAATCCGCAACTATCGTCATTACACTAAACCATTGTCTTGCCGGCTTTTAATGGTCATTAAGGTATTTTTAAGGATGTCACCATGGCAATACTTAAGATTAGCCCTGTTATAATCCAATTCTAACTAAATATAAGAGGTAAAAGTGGTTGTTCTAGATTTATTTTCAGGTGCTGGAGGCCTATCTGAAGGCTTTTTCCGAGCCAATGCTACTTTCGTAGGACATGTTGAATTAGATCCTTATGCGTGCAAAACATTAAAAACTAGAACTGCATATTGGAATTTAAAAAAACAAGGGAAACTCAATATCTATTACGATTACCTTTTAAAAAAAATATCAACAGAAACTCTCTGGGACAAAGCGAATGTTTTACATTCCGATGATGTAATAAATAAAGAAATTTCAGAATCAACTTTTCCTGAAATAACTTCGCGTATTAAAGCAAATCTCAAACATAAAAATTTGCAACATGTCGATGTTATTATTGGAGGTCCCCCATGCCAAGCATATTCTATCATAGGAAGAGCTAGGATGAAGGAATCTGTTAGTGCTGATCCTAGAAATTTTTTGTATCAATATTATGTCAAATTTCTAACTACTTTTAAACCTAAAATGTTTATTTTTGAAAATGTGCCTGGTTTAAAAAGTGCTGGAAATGGGCAGTACTTTAAAGATCTAAAAACTGCTATCGATAAAGCGGGATATCATATTGAAGACCCCAGAGAACTCATTGCATCTGACTTCGGTGTATTACAAAATCGCAAAAGAATCATTATTGTGGGCTGGAAAAAAAAGAAAAACATGCAGTATCAATATCCTAATTTTGAAAAAATTGATACTAGTAAATATTTAGTCAATGATCTGCTCAAAGATTTACCTCTACTTGAACCTGGCGCAAAGATAGAAGGTAAAAATAAATATATTCAAAATACAAATTCTTATTTAATACAAGCCAATATACGAGAAAAAAATTTCAATATATTAACACAACACGAAACAAGACCTCATAATGAGAGAGATAGGGAAATATACAAAGAAGCTATTTTAGATTGGAATCTTTATAAAAAAAGGCTTTGTTATAAAGAATTGGCTAGCAAAAGACCTGAACTCATTACTCATAAAAATACGGAATCATTCAGAAATCGATTCAATGTAATTAAAGCTGATGAAAGAGCTTCACATACAATTCTTGCCCACATGGCCATGGATGGACACTATTATATTCATCCGGACATTCAACAATTACGCTCTTTATCAATAAGAGAAGCAGCTAGGTTGCAAAGTTTTCCTGATGATTTTTATTTTGAAGGCCCAAGAACAGCTGCTTTTAGGCAAATTGGAAATGCAGTGCCTCCAAAAATGGGAGAACAGATTGCAAAAACAATAAAAGAGTTAATTGATAATTTATAGAATGTATTTATGCAAAATTACTTATAAAACTTTTTCATAAATGCATTTTGCTTTTTCTTTTAATTTTTTGGAGTATGTTAAATTCCAAGCTTGCATACGACTATGCCATTTTTTATTTTCCAAAAAATCATTCCAAGTTAATTCCAAAATACATTCTAATTCAAAATAATCGTTTAATTTTACAATAATGACATACTCAAATTTCTGCATTGGTATTTCAAGAGATCCTTGAGATGGTAATCCATAAAAAACTCCCGTTGAGCCATGATTAGTCACTGTTTTAATAGAATAACGCTCACCTTTCCTACTAATTGCATCAATATTCTCTGTACTAGGTGGTGCAAATTGAAGGTTTGGTAGCTTAGAGTTGTTATTATAAAAGTCTAAGGCAATATATTCACCTATTTCACCAGTGATATTCTTTGTTCTAATAATATTTCTCTTTTTTAATTCTTGTATACACTTACTATAAAGCTCAATAATTTCCGAATGCGTAAGTGTTTCCAAATTCATACAATTATCCACTATTTTACCTTGGCTTGTATTATATATTTCGACATAAGTATTTTATTTTTATCTTCTGACATAAAAAAATCGATCTCTTCGCAATGCTTTATACTATTCCATAACTCTATTTTTTTTGAATATTCTCCTAAGTCGTCACTTAATGAATACTTCTTGATTAGATCATTCACTAATTTCATTAAATTCCATAAAAAGACAGATAAATTTTCATCCACACCTTCATCTTTCCATATTTTTTGAAAATTAAAGTAATTTTTTTGCATATCAGTATAGATATAAAGAACAGATAAAGAATATGGAATTACAGCGGATCTAATTTGACCAATAGCGTTATTTCTTGTTCCATAAATTTTCTCCATTTCCTTAAATAAAATAACCTTCGCTATTAAAGCTTCATAATAATCTCTATCTATTGTTGGAGGTATGTTTCCATTATCTTCATCAGGACTAAGGTGCTCTATAAAGTTTCTAAAAATTCGTTCTCCGCCTTTCTTCACTAAGTAAGGCTCTTCACCCCATGCACAATAATATTTTCCAAGTTGTTCTTTAGTAAATCTTCTTTCGCTAGGAAAATCTTTTAAAATCTTATTTTTATTGCTTCGTTCCTTTCTCAAAAGAGTATTAAATTCTCCTTTTGATCTTTCAAAAAACCATTTTCTACCTGCTGGAGTCAATACACTTTCACTAAACATCTTAATTTTAATTAGCTGAGAATTACGTGATCGTAAATCAACATTTGATACCTTGGATTGGGCATTTGAATATTTACTAATATTATCAATAAGTTTTTCAAGATCTTTATCATTTGTCTGTTTTGCAACATTAATTTTTGCCATTACATAGACTTTACTGACATCCAAATTCTCTTTCTTTGAAAAATAAATAGTTGCGGTTGTCTGTCCACCATTTACAATTTGAAAATCTGTTAATGATTCGATATATAATTTATGTTTCTTTTCATAGGTCTTGACAGCTGTTGCTGTAATGGTAAGACCGTTATTGTATGCTATAAACTTTTCAGGCTCTCTTCGTATAGTTTCTTTTATTCCTTTATTAACACCTCTAAAATCAAGAAAAGATCTAACATTTTTTTCTAAAAGCCTACTACTATACTGTCTGTATAAATCTGCGATAATATCTGCTTTTAATACACAAAGATATGAAACAAAACTTTCGTTTTCTGCAGCTTTAATAGCCTCAAGACCATAGTTAAAGGTCTTTTCAAAATCAATGGTCAATACTTCTCTATAGCCTTTGGAAACCATAACATTGAACAAAAAATTGAGGTCTATAAGCTTCTTGAGTATTAAGACCTCTTTTTTCTTTGTCTCTTCTTTACTCTTAAAAGTTCTGATACATTTTTCTTCTTGAAAATAAATACTTCTTGGTTGTATAGTTTTACCTTGATTGGAAACAGCCACAGTTAAAGATATAAGAAAAATTTCAATAACATCAAAATCGTCAAACCCTTCAATAGACTCAAGTTTGGAGGCTAATACTTTTGCTCTATCAGAATCTTGAATAGAATTAAACAACTGACTATTAAAAGCTTTTTTGATCAGCTTCTCAACACGTTTGAATTGATGGTCATAATCAGCCTTCTGTAAAATCAGTAACTCGTCCGGATTCAATGTTTCATCAATGGTACTTTCATCAACAATAAATAATTGTAAGCGCTCTCCAGAATTACTTATAGTATACGCATTTAGTTTTTGTCCATTTGATTGATCGTGAAAGTAAGAGTCATTAAAATCTTCAGAATCAATTAATTTTGCATCCAGCATTGAAGGTAGGACTTGAGATAACAAATTGCTTTGAACAATAAAGCCATCTTGGTCTTTTGAATCTTCCAGTAAATCTAATCGAAAATTTAAACGTTCTTCAATATCGTTCATTCAAAAATTTCCTTTTTGAAACTAAAAAATCATTCAAATAATCTAAATACAAAGTATATTGTATACTCCCTATTGCCTTTGGCGTATTACTTTTCGTGAGCTTTGGAAACGATTCATCTAAGCAATCATATATTGCAATTTCGATTACCTCAAACTGAAAGTTATCATAAATATGTATATTCTGAATAGTGATATTTTTTTGCAATAGAGCAGTTAAAATAATTGAAAAATCTCCCATCTTGTTGATCACCATATCTTTGACAAGCTCCAATAATTTACTTAAAGACATGGCGTTTTCAGAATTAGTTTCAACAGATACAACGTATAATTCTAATTCTTTTTTTAATTCATCTTCCAACTGATATTCACTCGAAATATTTATGGAATTTTTTATAGTTTCTTTTGTTTTTACTTCAATATTTTTATTGTCTAATACAAAATCATGCCCGCAATCATACGGCCCTTTCCATGACATCAATATATCATTCAAATGCGAAGAATTACATTCTTTTATGAATAAATACAAAATAAAAAGCTCACCATAAAGCCCTTTAATTATATCTAAGGAATGTTTTTCTACTTTTTTATCATCAAAAAATTCACTCCATTTGTAAAACATCGCTATAAAAATTTTAGAATATTTGTCTACATCTGATAATTGATATATATGCTGATAAATTGAAATAATCAGGTCATCAAATAAATCTTCAAATGCTTTGTCAGTTAATTCCAAAACAATAAAATTTGTATCCTTAAAAAAGTACAATGTTAAGTTTTGTTTTATCGATTTTTGAAAATCTACATTATAGTTCTTAGGTAACTCCAATAAAAGACATTTATTTAACGAAGAGTTTAATCCAATACTCATTTCAGGAATTGAAATACCACTGTCAATGCGAATAAATTCAAATTCACTTTTCCCAGAGTATTGAATCTTTTTCCATCTATTTTGCAATTCACTAGATTGAATCATCCTTCAAGTTCCTCTTTTATCTCATTATATTCTTCATCTTCATTATATTCTTCATTTATATCTTTATGAAATAAACTTTCTAAATATGTTCCACCAATATTACTATCAATTTTAGGTATCCCAATAGCATATCCTATTAAAGGGATATTCGTATCTATTGATTTTTTTAATTCATCCAATTCAACAATCGGACCATGTTCATCTGAAAAAATTGATTCTAAATCCATTAGATAAATAAGTAAAATACCTTCTTCATCACTCATCATTCTTCTAAATGCTTTTTCAGGAACACTCGTTTGTTTCACTTTTTCTTCTAATGTTATATCACTAATATTTGGATATTTTTCCTTTAACTCTTTCCGAAGTTGGTCTTTAAATTCTTTGTTAGCTTGTTTAATCTGAGCATCATTTAGGCGTATCTGCATATCTTGACCACCACCTAAAATGTTAGAAGATCCACCGCCAGCCGCAAATATATGTTCATTCTTGAGCATATCGTGCCATTTCTTAGAAGTTGAACTTTTTCTTTCTGCTTTATGAATCTCAATTGGTAAGCCTGATACATTACTTTCTAAAACTCCTCCACGACCTGTGACTTTAATAACTATCGACCATTTATTTAATTTATTCTCTTTTGAACAAAGTTTTATATACTCTTTGATTCCAGATAAATCATTATTTCTTTCATAAAAACTATTGGGTAAATTTAAAAAATCGAATAGTTTATCGATAGTTTCAGGTTGATATTCTAAAAATTCCGGCTTATTTTCTTCATTATATTTAATTTCAAAATGAATGTCTGGCGAAGAAATATGTGATACAAAAGCTTCCCAAGCCTCATTGATTTTCTTGTTATCAATATGAAATTTTGTGAATTGTTTCAGATGATCCGAATATGACCATTTAATTTCTTTAGCATTTTTTAATATATCGCCTCTTGTAATCTGAATCACTCCAGGATGACTTAATACTCGTAACGCAAAATTTGCAGGTGTATTATTTGGATCTCGATTCATTTCAATAAATTTATCTTCAAGATCTTCAATAGTAGCTGTTGTTTGATCAAATTTTTCTATTCCATCTTGAGTTACAAACACTTTACAACAATCTATGTACCCAGGACGATAGCCAAACCATCTTCCCATTTGAAGTAATGTATCAGCGAAATTTGTATTTCGTATGAAATAATTTATTGTTAAACCTTCAAGTGTAAACCCTCTAGATAGTCTATTTCCCCCTATAGCAATATACTTTTTTGGTTTATCTTCTGGATAATCCAATTTATCTTTTGTTTCACTATTGATAGCTTTTACTTCAATATCACTGATCGCTTTATAAAGTAATGGTTTAATATCATGAAATGTTCTTGGAGTTAAAAAATCATCCTCATAATCATCTGGTAAATATGTTCTAATATTTTCCATAATATAAGCATAATATTTATTCCAAATTTTTTCAAAATCTACATAAATTCCTTTTTTATCAGAAGGAGAATCATTTTCCAAAGCACTTGTAAGTTCATTAACATATTTATCTACATTTTCTTTTGTACGAGTCTGCCATGGTGTAAATCTAGATATGTGAATCAGCATGGTATTATGCGGCTGAAAAAGTTTTGATTGAAACATTTCTTTTTCTCTGCTAGTTCTAATGGCAGTAGATATTACAAAACATTTTATTGCATCTTTTAAAGAATCTGGAAGTTGATCTCTTTTTGGAAAACCATCATCTCTTTTTGTTGCTCTAGTACCTTTGCCTATTTTTTTTGTGGGCTGCATATCATTAATTGTTATGCGATCCGGGAAATAATCCAAATAATCATTAATAGCGGAAGGAATTAGTGGATCAATTTTTTTAATCTTATTTAAGCGTGTTTCAAAAAAGTGCTTTGCTCCAATGTAATTATCTGGAGGAAAAAGTAGCTCTATAAAATCTTTTGGGAATAAGCTTCCTTCTTGTTCAAATGATTTAATTTCACCATTCTCTTTTATTTCCAGTTTTTCTTTTGGTTTCTCATTTCTATCTTGTAATACATTTGCAAAAGGAGTAGCTGTATAGCCTAAATACGTTTTTTTATTAAATAATGCAAGTAATGCTCGTATTTGACCATTGATAATAGAAGCATACTCAATACCTTTATGTCCTAGGTTGTTCAAAGAAGCGTTATCTGCTTCATCATCAATAATCAAAAAGGGAATATCGATTTTATCTTTGTTCTCATTTAAATATTTATCTAGCCAGAGTAAGAGATTTTTAAGTACTCCAGTATTTTTTTTACATACTAAAATATTTTTATGATTTAAATCGAAATCTGCTTCTTTCATATTTTTCTTAAAATCAGTTTTGGCTGATGTAGGAATACAAACTTGATTTACTTCTGGATGACTTCCCCTTGTCCCAAATGAAGACACTTTACCTACGCCATTCCATTCTCCACCTATATTAGTTCCAACTACTTCTTTTTCAATTCTTTTTTGGGTTTGCTCCCGTAAATCTTCCATAATTCCTGATAAAACAATTATTAAATCATATCCCACATCTAAAGCACTATTTATAACTGCATTAAAATTCGCTGTTTTACCAGATTGTACACTGCCAACAACCAATCCTCTTGTAAAATATGGGTTTTCTGAATGTGGATCGCCTAATTTTTTAATTATTTCCTGGCTTGATCTAGCTGTTTCTTGAATATATAATTCTGATCTCTCTAAATTCTTCAAATATTTTAAATACCTAGCTCTGTAAGTAATTATTTCATCATTATTCCACCCAAGACTTTTGATACGCTCATCTGTTAACCATTTTTTGTTTTTTGTTTCTTGTGTACTAATTGAAATACTCGGGGTCATCCCCTGTTTGTTACGATGTTTTGCTTCTTTTATTGCTATTGCATATAAATCATCGAACTTTTCATCATTAAAAAAAGGAGTGCTTTGCCTAACTTGTGCTTTGAGCTCTTCAGAGCTGAAAAATTGAAATGTCAAAACCTTGTTTTCTTTTAATTTTTTATCTACTTCTATATCAATAAACGTATTAAGTAAGTCAATATAAGTTCTGTTAGTCATCTAATGCCTTTAGTATATGATCCGGATAAGAATTAATTTGATAGCCTAAAGTTGGTAAAATATCTTTTTTAATTATTGATGATTTAATACCATGTGCCTTTAAGTTTTTTATGGTTTCCAACAGGTCTTCTCCTGAAAAGTTGTTTTCATTTTCTAGACTTAAAAAAACTCTATCTTCATGAGTTTGTCTTATCTGATTAATTTGCGTATTAATTATTTTGACAAATGCTTTTAATTGTGCTTTGCCAGATATTGTGAGCTCATCATTTAATATTTGATATATAGGAAATTCATCATTTATCTCAAGAAGTATACCTTTGTTAGATGGTCTTCTTATAAATGGACTTGCTGATTTCTCTGTTTGTTTTGGATATGTTTTTGTTGTACGATTATAAAACTCTTTGATGGCTTCTTGTGTTAAATCATTTATATAATTTTCAAATGCATCTTTTAACTCATGGGGTACAATGACTTGCGATTTCGCAACATTTAAATGAAGTAAATGATCGACACTATTTCCAATTTCTACTCTTAGCCTCGCTAATTGAAGTCTCGGAGCTTTCTTTATTAACCCATTCCATCCACCAAATAGAATAATCCTATTAGCTCTATAAATATAGATTCCTTCCATATCTTGCAAGCTTCTATGTTTTGTAGTCCATAGAGATTGATTACTCTCTTTTGTTTCTTCAATACTTCTAGAAGGTAATACAAAACCTTCCAATTTAATTGCATCAGAGCCAAATTTTTTTTGTTTGAATTCGACTGCTCTAAAATCATTTTCATCGATTGGAAATGGATTAAATGGCTTAAGAAGAGCATTATTTACACGAATTTGAAGTTTTTTGCTTTTCCTTTCCATAAAGCGATGAAAAACAAGTGACAAATGGTCTGTAGCTACTTCCGTTATCTCCCGATTTAGAGCTTTTCGTCTGTTGTCTTCTTCTAAATACTCTTCAAACTTATATAAGCCATACCAGACGACTATTACGTTTGGAATATAGTCTTCAAAGGCATTATAATGTTCATTGCTTTGAATTTTATAATCATAAAGAATATTTTCTATCTCTTTTTCTGAATTAACTACAATCCGCCATTTATTGTCTTTCAGTTCATTCAAATCCCATGTTCTTCCTGAAAACTTCTCCGTGCCTTTTAGCCTAGAAATAACTGTAAATTTTCTTGTTTGTGAGAAAGAAGCTGTTTTCATACCTAGACCAAAACGTCCTAAATCAGATTTCTGACGAATTTCATCCGGTGAATTGCTGGGAAAGTGCATACAAGCTTTTAAAGTTTCTTCATCCATTCCATTTCCATCATCTGCGAGGAATAAGGTAAATGGCTCTCGATCAGTTTTAATTAATATTTCTATTCTCTGTGCATCAGCAGATATAGAATTATCAATCAAATCAGCAAGTGCTGACTCTAAACTATAGCCTTGCTCTGCAATAGATTTTATTAAAAATTCAGGATTAGGAGTTACATCTTCATAACTTATTGTAGTACCCTCGAATTGACATTCAGACCTATAGGGAGAAATTCTACAATAATTCAGAGATTAAATAATACAAATATTGATAAAATATATTAAATTAATTCTATATTATACTTTATTGAGAATATTTTCTATATAGACCTTCATTGCATACCTTGGTAATTTAATATCTTAAATGTTTTTATGCAAGTAATTTTAAGACAAATTCTTTTCCACTCTCTGGACTTAATTTAGCGTAACGAAGTGTTGTCTTAATATCTTGATGATTCATGAGTTTTTGAATCGTAAATATTGGCGTTCCTTGGATCGCTAATAAACTTGCAAACGTATGTCTCAAGGTATGAATAACGACTCTATTTTTTCTATCGTTTTTGTCTAAATCTGCGTTAAAAAGATCTGCAAAGATATTTGATAGTTGTCTTCTAAGCGTACGTACCGGCATCGTGATCAACTTATCGTTTGGCTTTAGATCTTTACAATATTCAGTCAAATAATTCGTAAGATCATCATTGATAAACCCACGATATGAAGAAACGTTTTTATGATCCTTGAGTGCAATTGTTTTGTTAGCAAAGTCGATATCTTTTTTGCATATGCTCAAGATCGTCTCTAATCGCCCTCCAGTGCTCAAACTCAACCGCACGAATAATCTTAGTACCGGTTCATCTTCAACGGCCTCTAAGAGCCTCTGACACTCTTCTTTTGTCAAATATCGATCTCGAGCATTATCGACTTTCAATTGCTTGAGCTTTTTTGTGGGATTATGAACAGTCGTTGATAGTTTATTTTCAATTGCATAATTGACGATGGCGTGTAAAAGATTGATCGTGAAGTTAATCGTGGCTGCTGCATACTCTTTTTTCACCAAGCTCTCTTGTAGTCCTCTTACTTCTTCAAGCCCAACTAAATCAATATCCATATTACCAAGTACTGGAGCAATCCAATTATTGTATTTTGATTGGGTATGAGCATTATCTTTATTTTGCATCTCACGTTCTTTGAAGAACTTTTCTGCGGCCATATCTAAAGTGATAATATGCTTTTTCTTTTTGATAGCTATTGCCGGAAGATCTTCGCCTAAGCGTTGCTTAGTGAGAATTTCATTCCGTTTTTGATTACAGTAATTTGCACGTACACCTTCACTATGCTTTCCGACCTTTAATTCTCGAGCTTGATTATTGCCGTCTCGATACCGGATATAATAGATTTTGTCTTCTTTGTCATTGGTGATAGTTGTTATATAATATACGCCGCTAAACTGTGTTTTTTCTCTTTTTGCCATTTTTCAATAATCCATAATTTATTAAAATCTTCCCCACGTATTCCCCACAAGATTTTAATTTTTATTGGAATAATAACATATTATTAGAAATTGAGAAAGTTTTCTTAAGGCCTAAAATAGGCTATTTTGATGATTATTTTACAAAATGTATAATATAGAAAATTTATGCTTTTCAAATCCCTCTCTCTCGGCCACTTTTTATATTAATCCCCCCCAACTTACCATTTAAAGCAGCTAGAATCTAGCCACTTTAAACGTTTATAACTTCTACTTTGATCGACTTGAATGCTGCAGTTAAAACGAATTCATCACATCTATCACCAAAAAGATTGTTTATTTTCGATTTAGCATGGTGAAAAGTACAGAAAAGTGTTTTAGGTTGAACTTTGTCAGTCAATTTTACTGTTAGCGGTTCACTTTGTCCAAATGCTGTTTTTAAGATAACTTTTTCACTGGTAAAGTCAGCTGCATCCTCTTCATGCACGAGTAAAACCGTTTCATCATAACGCTTATTGAGTCTTTCGCTACGGCTGGTTTGAGAGGCATTGTTATACTGGGCAAGGGTTCTTCCCGTAGTAAGATGATAGCCCGTAAGTCTTTTTTCACGTATCTCTTCTACCATACCGCGGAGCTCATACTGGTGGTAGTGAAATTCACCATAGCCATCTTCGGTTCTAAAGTCGAGTTGATGTAAAATAGGCGTATCCTCAGTATGTACAGGCCATTGAAGTCCACGAACACGGTGGCGCTCGAGTCTGTTATAACTTGCTCCTGAAAAACGTCTGTAAGCTACTTCTCGTACTTCATCCCAAATCTGTTTGGAATCTTCATAAGCATAACTTCCGCCCATTTTGTTATCGAGCAGTTTGATGACTTCCCAATCATCGGGTAAATCAGACTTCACAAGCGGTTGTGAGAGGTGAAGACGACGCATAGCATTAACATAAACACCTGTTTTTTCATAAGCGGATTTCACACCAATGATGATGTCAGCACGATTGGCAATTTCAGTCATAAACAGCTCTTGCACCATGATGAACTCAACATTATCAAGCGCACGGTTGACTTTGTTGCTATTCGGATGAACATGAGTGAGATCTTCACCCATATTAATCACCGCTTTAATGCGACCATCAATCATTTCATCCACTAATTGTGGTGTCATCAAACCGATCTCTTTTGGTGTTTGATAATCTGGGTCATAGTACGGAAGCATACCCATATCGCAAGCGCCTTGAACGTTATTTTGCCCACGTAGTGGCATAAGACCTGCACCTGTTTTTCCTACATTCCCTGTCATAAGCGCTAAATGGGTTATCGCCATCACCGCGTAAGAGCCATCAATGTGTTCAGTAACTCCTAGTCCCCAGAAAATCATCGACTTTTTAAGAGCATATTCACGTGCTACTTTTGGGATGAGCTTACTGAGGTACTCATAGCCTTCTATGTGCTCAAAATACTTTGGATTTGCATACGGGTCATTTAAAATCTTCTCTTTAAATGCCTCAAATCCTTTGGTACGATCAGCTAAAAAATGCTCGTTGTAAAGCTCTTCAGTGATGATGACATATGCCATCATATTCAGCACTAACAGATTTGACTCATGCGGAATAATACCTTTGTACTTGGCAAAACGGTGCAAGGTGATTTCGCGCACATCAAACACAGCTAAATTATCGTGTTTCCCTGCTACATCAACAATGCGATTGGAGATAATCGGATGCGCTTCAGTGGTATTCGAGCCAAAAACAATCATAAACTCGGCATTATAAATGTCATTGTAAGGGTTGGTTGCCGCACCTTCACCGATAGTCGTTCGCATACCTTTAAGGCTCGGAGAGTGGCAAATGCGCGCACAGTTATCGACATGTGGAGAATTAAGCGTATGACGGGTAAATTTTTGAAGCAAATAGGAACTTTCACATGAGGTTCTTGCTCCACCGATAGAGCAGACGCTGGTTCGTCCATACGTTGACTGAATCTCTTGAAGTTTCATCGCGGCAGCTGTGGTAGCGCCATCTAGGGTTGTTTCAACCCATGTTTCATCAAGCTCTACCAATGTTGAAGCAATTTTTGCTTGAATAGCTGGATGTTTCGCTAAAAAGCTTTTACGAATACGTGGAATTCTAAGACGATCTGGCGCATCAACAAATTCATAACCGTATTTACCTTTCACACATAAGTTTCCCTCAGATACCACACCTTCAGGGTGCGCAAAAATGCTGTGAATTTTATTGTCTTTAACATTCGCAGCAATATCGCAACCAACGCCACAGTAGGTACAAACACTGTCAATGACTTCAAAATGTTCCATCGTTTATTCACCTTTCGTATAGAAAAAGTCCCCATGTACAGACTCATTTTTCATCTTTTTAATCGCACTTGCTTTGAGTGCTTCATAACGCACTGCATCGATTTTTTGTTCACGCATGGTTACTTCTTTATCTTTGCCAGAAACTTCTGTATTAAGCACTTCACACTCTTTTTTAGTCAATCTTTTTTTAAGAAGCAGTGCCAATTCTTCATCTGTTTTTGTAAGGGGCCGCTTGTCACCCATGACCATTAGGATGATTTTTCGTGCTTCTAATTCTTGTAATTTCATGTAAACCTCGTTTAGTAATTACGCGTATTATAGCCTAACGAAACTTTTGCTATACTCTACCTTA
>Ga0302238_1000463_pt1 | contig 41231 bp, 29 predicted proteins | sample AAG_UR_Asn_MG_FD_193527 | JGI IMG/M metagenome (GOLD analysis project Ga0302238, IMG submission 193527) | Enriched activated sludge microbial communities from anaerobic digester in WTTP, New Holstein, Wisconsin, United States - AAG_UR_Asn | ecosystem: Engineered > Bioreactor > Anaerobic >... | reverse complement strand
TGCCATGCGACGCTTCGTTGCCACGTACTGCGATGGGTCGAGGGTGAACCAGGGGGCGCCGTAGGCCAACCCGGTAAGAACCACGGAGGAGGTTCCCGGTGGGGAGATGGTGGGGTCGCAGATGTTATAGGTTGTGACGCACATGGCTTTCGGGGTCTCCAGGGTATGCATCACCCTGAAATGTTCGTCCTGGTCATAGTCCAGATTCACGAAGACCTCGTGATCCTGTATCCCAAGGCTTTCGCTACTCCGGTCCAGCCCAAGATAGACGTTGATACTGGAGCCTCCGACGACACTGGCCTGCAGTCTTCGCTGCCAGCTGGCCGGCACAGCCTCTTCGGGAAGCATCCTGGTGGTATGAATTGGGTCGGAGTTCGATATTACGACCTTGCCTTCGAAGAACTCTCCGCTGGCCGTTTCAACGCCGACTACACGGCCGGACTTGACGACGATTCCGGAGCACTTGGTGTTGAACTGCACCTTTCCGCCGTTTGCTTCAATGGCAGAGACGAATGCGTTGGAGAGGGCCTGGGATCGACCGTGGACATAGGCCGCCCCGGACTTGATATAGACGGCAAGCATCAAAGCGAAGTAGAAGAACGATGCCTTGGAAGGTGGCATACCAACATAACCCCAGTACTGCGATATAATAGCCTGAGCCTCAGGATCCTTGATATAGCGTGTAAGCACCGATTTCCAGGTACGCCCTTGGTATCTGAGAACATTTGGGCTGGTGACGGGCACCTTCAGAAAGGTTGCGACGTCCATCTGCCCCTTGTTGAACTTCTCTTCCAGGCTTCTGGTTTCCACATCGACGGTTCGGATCAGCTCAAGCAGTTGCCTGATGCCCTGAGCTTCATGGGGGAATAGTGAGATGAGGGTGTTTTGATACGCATCCCAGCCAAAAGGAAGCCGTACGTCGTGGTTGGGGAAGATGCTCCGGTAGAGGTCCGGGATCGGTTGGAAGGTCAGCTGGTCGAGAACTCCGAGCCAACGGAGGTACTCGTAAACGGGCCCTGGTTGATCTGTGGACCCCACACCGCTCAACTCGTGGAGTGCCACCTCAAACTCGAAGCGGCCTCGGTTGAAGCTGGTTGCGTACCCTCCAGGAACCCCGTGCTTCTCCAGCACGGCCACGGAGAGCCCCCGCTTTGCCATGGAAGCCGCTGCCGATAGGCCTCCAAGTCCAGCCCCTATTACTACGGCATCGAACCGATGCGCCATGTTAACCTCCAGAAAGGTGAAGCCCGTGATGAGCCAAGCGAAGACTGGGCCGCGCGAATTCTTCTTCACGGGCCATCTCTCGTGGCCTCGGGGTTTTGGGAGAGTAGAGCACCGGGGCGGGGGCATGTCAACGCTGATGCGGGCCACTCCTCTTGCCAATCCGTTGCGCATGAGGTTGGCTCACTATAGAATGGCTCGGCTGTCCAGACCTGAGTGGTTTTGGTCGCAGCGCTGAACCAGTGGTCTCCCTTCTCGACGCGTCCCCTCGATTCGGTCCCCGGCCGGCTCGGGGTAGCGGCTGCCGGTGGGGTCGAGATGCATGAGCAGCAGTGTTGGGTCACGGTGTTGGTAGCACCCGCTGCAGAGGTGAGCAATGAGCAGGCGATGTGGTTTTGGGCAGAACATTCTGGCCGCGCTGGCATTGGTGGTGGTGTTTGGTGGCTGTGGGGCATCGGGAAGCAACAGCGGGGAAGAGAAGGATTGGATGAAATGGGACAGTGCGGCTGACACTGCCCCCGACGTGACTCGGGAGGTCACCGGGGAAGATGCCCAGGACCTGAGGGTAGACTCTGAGATCCATGGCGATTTGGCGCACGATCTGGAGATCCTTGAGGAAGGGGGCATCAACTGGCCCTGCACGAAGGATTCTGATTGCAACAGCGGCCATTGCCTCGATCTTGGGGATAACTCGGTGTGCACGGTGTTGTGTCCCGAGGGGGAGTGTCCTTCTGACTGGAAGTGCAAGACTGTTGTAGACTCTGCGCCGAAGCCGGTGTTGGTTTGTGTTCCGGACATGGGGACCAGGTGTGCTCCGTGTGAATTGGACAAAGATTGTGCTCCCGAGGGGGACCGATGCCTGGCTTTCGGCGAGGGAGTGGGGTTGGGGTTGTGGTGTATGGAGGATTGTTCCGTGGGCGGAAAATGTGCTTCTGACTATACTTGCAAAGAGGTAAAGGATAGCGTCAGTGGATTATACAAAGGCACATTCTGTATTCCTAACAATAACAGTTGTTACTGTAGCCCCGAGATTGAGAAGACGACCCGTCCATGTTCCCGTAAGAACCAGTGGGGTGAGTGTCAGGGGGAGGAGATCTGCGTGGGCAACCTTGGGTGGGTGGACTGTTCGGCCCCTTTGCCGTCGGTGGAGTATTGTGATGGGAAGGATAACGATTGTGACGGTTCCGTTGACGAGGAGTATTTCGTCAACCTGCCCGATGGTGGAGGCAAAGCCTATGCGGGGCAGCCTTGTTCTGTGGGGATTTGTACTGGGGGGACGGTGGTCTGCAAGAACCTGTCGGAGGCTATGTGCTCTGCTGTGACCCAGGGCCAGACCGAGGTTTGCAACGGTCTGGATGATGACTGCGACGGTCTCGTAGATGAGTATGTCGTTAAGAAGTTCTATAAAGACCTGGATGGTGATGGATTTGCGGTTGTAAATGATGACTTCGTTGAGGGGTGTGAAGCTCCTGAAGGATATTCTGAATACACTAACGATTGTAATGAAGGCGATCCAGAGGTGGCTGGGGGCTTGCCGGAGTTGTGTGACTACAAGGACAACAACTGCAACGATATGGTTGACGAGGGGCTCTTTCTTGCCCTGCCCAACCAGCAGCCCATATTTCTGGGAAATCCTTGCGGCAGTGGCGCCTGTGAGGGCGGCATGGTTGTGTGCCAGGACAAGCACACTCTGACCTGCTCCAGCTTTGATCAGGCGGTTCCCGAGACATGCAACGGTATAGACGATGACTGTGACGGGAAGGTTGACAACGGTTGTGACGACGATTTGGACGGATACTGTGATGCAACGATGGAGATTATTGGGAAGCCACCAATTTGCAAGTATACTGCCGTGGACTGTAATGACGATGATAAGTTTATTAATCCCGGCCGAAATGAGTACTGTAACAACAAGGATGACAACTGCGACGGCCTTACTGACAATGATGTCATAGATTGTGCTGCCAATTCTTGTACTGGAGATGGAAAGGCCTTCATGGAGACGATTTCGGCCGCGTGCGTTGATGGACAGTGTCAGGCTCCGGGGGCGAAGTCATGCGGTTACTACGCCTGCGAGGATGGCGGGGGGCCGGGCAAGAAGTGTCTAGAGAGTTGTTCCTATGACATTCAGTGTGTGCCCAATGCCCATTGCGAGGAGTCCACGGGGAGTTGCCGGCCGGACGTACCCAACAGCGGAGGGTGTGTTCAGAACAGCGACTGTGCGAGCAACTATTGCAGCAACGGGTATTGTTGTTCATCGGGGCTTTGCTGCTCGACGTCGGCTGATTGTCCGGCGCAGTACTGGGAGGCTCCCACGTGCCAGTTCACGCCCGGTTGCCAGGGCCAGCGTCGGGACGCTGTGTGCGATGACGGTCAGTGTAAGGCAGGCCCCCCAATTCCGGACGACACGGGGTGCACGTCAGCTTTCAAGGCGAAGGATTGTGGGGCGTACCAACCTATACACTGCAATGGGAAGTTGGACCAGTCGGAGCCTCTGTGTCCCACTTGGTGCCTGGAGGATTCTGAGTGCAGGGATGGGTTCCACTGCGACCAGATTTGTGTTCCGGATCTGGCTGACGCTGCTTTCTGCGACGAGGCCAGCGACTGTGCCAGCGGTCACTGTCAGAACGGGTTCTGTTGTGCTTCGGGGGATTGTTGTGCTCAGGCAATAGACTGCAACTCGCTGGTCTATGCCGAGGCTAGCAGTTGTGTGGACCCGGGGAACTGTCAGGGGTTCAGGCGTGATCCTGTCTGTGTAAATGCCATGTGTGGAAAGAGCGACCCAATAGGGGACGATTCTGGGTGCTTGCTGCAGGTTGCTGACCCATGTGGTCCTTACAAGGATGTCGTTTGTAACGCAAACATTGCTCAGAACAAGCCACCGTGCGGCAGCACCTGTGTGACCAACTCGGAGTGCGACCCTACGTCGCACTGTCAGCTTGGGAAGTGCATCAGCGACGTCAACGCTGGTGAGGAGTGTTACTCGACGCTGGATTGCGCCGACGGGCTCTATTGTGTCGATGGTGTTTGCTGCAACTCGCCGTGCGAGGGTCTGTGTCGCTCCTGCATCGTTCCCGGTTTTGAGGGAACGTGTGTGAACATTCCGTCCGGGCAGGATCCTGAGGGGGAGTGTCTGGAGGTTGACTGCAGCACATTCTTCCACGGCTGGGATGCGGGTAAGTGCAGGATGCGAGAGAACGCCCCGGCGTCTACCAGCAGTTGCGACGGCAACGGCCAGTGTACTCCACCGGCAGCGGTGTGCGGCAGTATGGGACCGGGTGCGGTGGCTAAAGACTGCACGGGGCAGTGCCAGGCTCCGGACCCCAACACATGCACTGGTACGGTGATGCCGGTGTGTCAGTTCGCTGATACGGGCCCCATTGTGTGTGGCGTTGGGGCTTGCGCCAGAATAGTGCAGGGGTGTGAAAACGGGGTTCCTCAGCAGTGTGTTCCGGCTCCTCCCGGCGAGGAGACCTGTAACGGCATCGATGATGACTGCAACGGTCTAATTGACGATGGCTTGGCAAATGCCATTGACACCTATGAACCCAACAATAACTGCGAGGGCAAGCACTATTTGGGTTATGTGGATGAGGGGGCGCCTGCCACGACGTGGACGGCTACAATGTATCCTTCATGGGACGTAGACTTTTTTGAAATCGATGCCGTCGAGGCAGAGCATACATGCATGCCACTATTCAACCAGAACTACACACTGGAGATCAAGGTCGTTCCACCTCCCTCGGCCACATGTAGAGATTATGACATTTTTATTTACGACACCAACTGCATGCTGATCAAATCGGCGACATCCAGCAGTTGCACCCAAGAACTGCTGAAATATGAGTGGACCGGGACCTGTGCCTTCGATGACTCTATCGCAGTTCGAATCAAAGTAGTACCATGGACCGAGTCCTACGACTGTGCCCCATATTCACTATCTGTAAAAATGTACTAATAGTTAAGCAAACAAAGCGCTACGATTGGGATATTTGCCGAGTGCCTTGCTGACTGATGCGCAGCAAGGGGGTCAACTCTGCTGCTATGGAGGCCAGGCCTTTGGAGGTAGCCAGTTGGAGTGTCTCCTGGCCGCGGTAGGCAAAGGGGAGGGCCCGGATATCATCCACGGTTGTTCGTTCGCCGCTCTCTAGGTTATGGAGGGTGACGATGCGCTCAGAGTCGTGTTCGCCGGAGACTTCAACAGAGGTGAAGTCCAGGGGGATTCGGTATCCGCTACCGTGGGGGAGTGGTGCAGCTGAGTGGGATGGGTCGGTATCTGTGGTAGTAAGGAGGTAAGCAGGCAGGCGCTCCTGCTGGGCGAAGGGATAGAGGGCCCCCGGCGAGGGGAGATGAGATCCCAGGAGCATTGCACCGGGCTTAGCAAGGCCCTGGTGCACGGGGTGGGTGACTACAACGATGTCTGGTCCAAGGATTGCGTTGGCGAATGCCTCACGGCGGGCCAGAGCGAACGACTGGGCTCGCTGGTAGGCGGCGAAGAACTCTTCGGCATGGCGTTCCAGTAGTATCTTGAGGTCTCCCCACGGCGTTGAGATGATTCGGGCGCGTTGGGCGAAGACGAAGTCGTGGCGGTCGTGGTAGAGGAAGCGGCGGTGTTCGTCGCCTGATCCGTGTAATAGAAATAGGTTGTCAAAGTCTGCAAAATCCGAATGCCCTTTCCAATCTGCTCTGTAAAGTTGAAAGAAGTGATTACTGCTATCAAAGTCCCACTGAGTTTCGACTCCCTCAACGACAACCGTATTGCCAAACGCGGCCAGGCGTCGGTCCAGTTCGTCCGAATTCTGGGGGCTTTGAAGGGCGCCGACCAGCATACCGCAGGCGTTGGGTTTGAGGTCGAGAATGGCGAAGGGGCCGGACCAGGAGAGTAGTCCTCCGTAGGCAAAACCAGCCCCCCAGCGTGTTCGGTTTCTGGTGATGGCGAAGTCGGGCGACGTGTGAAATGTGGCATCGGGTGTCAGTCCGAGTTGCTGCTGCGCCCAGAGCACTTTGGCCAGGCCGAACCTGAGATTGGCGAGGCCCATGAGAGCGCCCAGGTCTTGCAGTGTCGACCCAACGATATTGTTAGTAGCTAGTGCAAGAATATCTTTAGAATCATACATACCCACCTCTTGATAGGCTTTTTCGGTTCACCGCTTCAAATGTTGCCATCTCACCTTGCTTGGTCGATGACCGCTCTGGCTTTCAACGTCACTCGAACTCCAGCGAGTCTACGAGGACTGAGGTATCTCCTGCGGAGTCGCCTCTATCGGAGACAGATACGTTGATTGTGACTGGTTTTCCAAGGCCTGCGAGGGCTGACACATTGACGCCCGAGGGGGTTCTCCAGCCGGTACCCCATGCGTCTCCGTTGTCGAAGTAGCAGGCTTCGGGCCACTGTTGCAGGGCCGGCTGGCCTGAGGGTTGGAACCAGAAACCACATTCGCAGGATTGGCTGCCACATTCGAGGCAGGTTCCGCAATTACCGGCATCACATGGGCAGATCATGTTGACGTTGACCATGTCGACGCCAGGGGCGAGCAGAGAGATGGCCTCTCCGGTTTCAGTTTCGAGTTCGATGCGGTATTGGTCCTGGTACTGGTCCACACCGCAAGATTCCAGCAGTTCATGTGAGATGAACTGGAAGGCAGAGCGGAAGACCAGTTTGCCTGGAGGCAGGCAAAACTCTTGTTTCAGGGAGCCGGTTTGCGGGGTGAATCCGACGCCGGTTGAGATGAAGGCCATATATTGTTGGGCGGGGCTTTGGCCGCACCAAGAGGCCAGGACCCTTGCGTCCCCTGTGGCCTGCCAGCCTTTGAGGTCGCCCGAGGAGAAGTTCGGGTTGATGATGTCGGCGAATGCGAGGTCCACGGTACCTGAGCCTATGAGTCGCCAGGGCAGGTCTGCGTTGTCTGAGCCGTGTTGGGGGATCATTGTTGCGACGGGTTTGGCGTCGCCCATAGCGTTCTTCAGGAGTGCCACTCCCGAGGAGAGGGCATTTTCGGGCGAGACGCTTTCATCTACGCCAACGACGCCTTTCGTACCCGTGGCCAAGAAGGCCAAGAGCATTCCTGGAGCGGCGAGGCTGTTGGAGAATCCAAGGTAGGCCATGTCTGGTCCGCCGGATGAGCCACCGTGGGCCGCTATGAAAGCGGGTGAAATGGCCCAATGTTCCAGCCCGAGCACGAGGCGCCCCATGGCGAGGTCAATTTGGTTGGAGTCGTAGAGGGTTCCCACGGGGGTGGAGTTCGCCGCTGCCTGAGTGACAACGCACTTGTGTTGGGCGTTGCAGGGCTGCACGGGGTCACTGAGACAGTCGGTACAGCAGGAACCGTCTGGCAGTATCATGCAGGAATCGGGCCTGTCCATGAAGGCATCGCACGAGGCGGGCGATTGGGTGAAGACGAGGGGTTGTGGTGCCCTGAGGAAGGGGGGCAGCCAGGTGACCACTTCTATTGGGGCTTGGCTGAACCCAGGTTCCACGGCATCGAGGGCGGAGTAGTCCATTGAGTCGAAGGCAACGCCACCGGGGCCGGCGAAGAAAGCCAGTCCGGTCTTGGGGAGTTGCCGGAGGGAGTCGGTTTGGGAGTTGGCGGATATGTTTCTCCAGGGCGGGCAGTCAAGCTCATCCAGAAAGTCACTCAATGGGGCCAAATCGTGACCGGCGGAGGCCACCAACCTTGAGGAGGGGATGCTCTTCTGCGCAGGGGCATCGGAAATGGGTGGATAGAGCAGGGTAGCCGACTCTTCTTCCCAGATGGTGGGGGTAACAGCACCGAAGAACCCTGATGTGAAGTGAACCCAGACGAGGGGCGAGCCTGCCCTGGCACCTGCCTGGTCAACTGAGTTGAGTGACCTCAGCCAGGCCACGACCACCTTCCTGGCTTCATCGCCGGGGATTCGGGCGTTTAGTTGGGCGTCGTAGAGTTGTCGTGCCTGTTGAAGAACGGACTGGGCGGCACTGCAGGCCACCTGGGTGATTCTTGGCACGACGAAGAGGGGAACGCAGGGGGTATAGGTGACCAGTTTGCCTTCGGCCCCGAGGTCTACGGTGATTGCGGCCCGGAAATGGCGGACACCGGCGGTGGGCTTCTGGAGCCTATATACTTTTGTGTATACCTGGTCACTGGCCAGTTGGTCTCCACTGACCACGATATCTCCGTCATCGGACATTATCTTTGCGGTGAGTCCCACCTTAGTGGAGCAGGTGGAGTCGCTCTCCATGAGGACCACCTGAGCCGGGTCGAAGCCTGCGACCTGGTTCAGGTCCAGGGTGAAGAGAACATCCGTCGACTCATCTGCGAAGACGGCATCGACGTTTCTGACCAGGGGCGTTGGGAATTGGAAGCCTGGGGTAGCGGTGACGAGCACTGAGTCCCATGCGACGACGTTGCCGTCGAGTTCTGCGACCACGGACAGGCGGGTAGTTCTTGCTTCCCAGACCTCTCCCAGATCCAATGGAGGGAAGAGTTCAACAGGCGGGGCGGCGAAGAACCAGTAGGGTGATGCATCGGTGTCTGGGGTGGGAAGGTCCAGCCGGTCGCCGCTTTGGGACTCGACGTAGAGCTTCGAGACTGGTCCATAGCCGACGCCACCCACTGAGACAGTTGGCAGAGGCGTTCCGCTAAGGCTTCCGCTGCTGACCGAGAAGGCAGTGGCAGATGATGGCGACAGGATCTTGAGGGCGGTGGCTGAGGCGGGATCCAGGGAAATACCTGCTGCGTCGGGCAACTCACCGAGGTCCGGGAATGGGACGTCGGCAGTCTCAGGGCCTCCAGAGGCATCGGGGGATTCCGGAACATCGGGCTGTCCTGAGTCTGGTGGGATGTACTTCTTCTCATCCCCACCGCATCGGGCCAGGGCGAAGAACAGCACAAGCACCGTTGAGACTAACCGTGCAGGCATCACTGGTTTCTCCCGGGGTTCGGGTTATTGGATCTTGATGGCGTCGATGAGGATGACGGTATCGTAGATGGAGTCGCCCTTGTCGGTGGCGAAGAAGCGGAGTGTGGCAGCGCCCTTCCCGGCCATCGCCATGATATTCGACTCGGCCTTACGCCACTGGGTGTTCCAGGAATCGCCCTGGTCGAAGGAGACGTCTGATTTGAGGAGCCCCTCATATTTGGAGCCACAGCCCATGCATTCATCGGGCGGGCACAGGTCATCCACCGTTACATTAACAAAAGTAATCAAGCCATCATCGCTTTCCAGCGTTGCCTCGAAGGTGTCCTGGTATGAGCTTCCGCAGAATTCTTTAAATTCTTCGGAATAGTATTTCCAATAGAAGCTCATCTTCATCTTTTCGGGGGGCACGCAGAACGACTGGTATATCTCGCCAACCTGGGGAGTGAAGCCAAGGCCCGTTGAGATGAGGGCCATGAACTTACCTTCCACTGGGATGGTAATACCAAGCTGAGAGATGACTCGTCCATCGCCGGTCTTTTGCCAGCCAGTGATGTCGCCGGTTTCGAAGCTGGTGTTTATGAGGTCGGCGTTAGCGATGTTCAGGTTGCTGGCGCCGAGCAGACGCATGGAGGTGTCGGGGAAGGCGGGGTCCTTGTCGCTGGAGGGGGGCATTGCGGGTCCGGAGAAGGTACCCGACTCGACCAGTTGCTTGACATAGGCACTGCCCTTCTCGAAGGCGAATTCGTTGGAGACGGTTCCGGTGTAGCCCACGACGCTTCTGGCGCCTGCTCCGTAGAACTCCATTGCCATGGTTCCGTTCCACATGGACTTGCAGGTACCGAGATAGACGAGGCTATTGGGGAGGCCGGTGCCTTGATACTTCTCTACGAAGGAGGGGAGGATAGCGAAGGTCTTTGCGCCCATGGCGACGCGGCCGGCGAGGAGGTCGGCCTGTTTGAAGTCGACGCACACACCGGAGACGGAGGTCGAATTGACATTAGCCTCTGTGATGATGCACTCGCTTCCTGCGGGGCAACCGGTGGGTCCGGAGCAGGATGGGCTGGTCTGGACGAAGTTGCTGCAGTTGACCTCTTCTCCGGTCCAGATGATCTCCTGACTGGCTGCGCCTGTCCAAGCGTAGGGTTCCCTGGCTTCTTGCGACAGGTCTTTGAAGAGGGTATCGCCGTGGCTGGTGATGGTAATGACGCCGTAGTTGCTCATGGCTCTGAAGCGAGCGAGGGTAGCCAGGTTGCCCTTGAAGGGGCCCTCGGTGGAGTAGGCGGGGCAGGTGGAGTTAACGAGGGTAGAGTGAATAGCGAGAGCTTCGTCTTTGGAGGCGAACTCGGTGTTGTAGGGAGCGAGGGTAATGGTGCGTTTCGACGAGATGCGCACTTCTGCTCCGGCGGCAAGCGGGGGGGCTTTGAAGGTTTCCATCTGGTTGAGCGCCCAGTCCATCCCTTCAAGGTTGGGGTCGAGTGCAGCATAGTCGAATGTCGGAGGAGTGGCGGTGTAGTCGAGGGTACCGCCACGGGTACCTTCCTGGCTGAGTTCGATGGCGCCGAGGAAGCCAGCGGCGAAGCGGACCCAAACGCCAGTGCCGCCCTGGGCAACTCCGGCCTCGGTAACCAGCGGGCTGGCGAGCAGCAAGTCGAGGGCGGCCTGCTGTGCATCAGCGTCGCCGGTGGAGACCGCACGGGCGGCGGCCTCGGCCTCTTCGAGGAGGGATTTGGTATCGGTGCAGGTCTGCTGAACGATTCGGGGGACCACCTCGAGGCACTCCACGGGGGACATGGCCGTGTATTGCTGGTAGCCAGCCTTGACCACTGCCTTGGCGCGGAAGCATATCTTTCCTGGGGTCTGGGGGGAGTAGCTCTTCTTCCACGAGTAGATGGCATCGGAGGCTACTTCGTCACCGGAGGATCCAACCTGTCCGTTGTCGACCATGGCATGGATGTCGGTGACGCAGAGGCCTTCGGGGGTCGCCTCACAGAGGGTGAGTGTGCTGGGCTCGAAGTTGCCGTACTGGGACATGTCCACCCGGAAGATCACGGACGAGGTAGTACCGACGAAGATGACGCCAGGCCAGAGTTGCAGTCTGCTGCCGAAGAGGAATCCCGGGTTGTAAGTGATGACAATAGAGTCAGTAGCTACTTCGTCGCCCTTCTTGGCCGTGACGGTAATGCGGTTGTCGCCGTTCTTGAGGGTAATGGTCGTTGAGAGCCAGAACGGCATCCCCTGGGCATAGCCTTGTTGTCCCTCACCTGTGGTCCATTCAATGGACTCCGGCTCTCCGGCCACGAGGCCGGCCAATTGGATGAGGCTGCCAAGAGACTGTGCCGAGCCGGTGGCAGAGGGGCCCACGATTTTGATGCCGAGTTCGGCGCTGGGGAAGTAGGGATCCGGGGGCTGAACGGTGTCAGTCTCCGTATCAGCGAGGTCTTGCAGATCGGCGAGGTCTTCCACGTCGGCTGCGTCTTCCACCTCAACAGCGTCGCTAATCTCGTTGGTATCCGGGGGAACGACCACGTCATCCAGGTCCGGTTCAATGTCTTCGACGACATCGAGAGGGTCCGACGTTTCCTCAAGGGAGTCGAGGCCCGTCAAGTCATCACCAAGGTCCTCGGTGCCTGTATCTTGGGAAGTGTCGGCCGTGTCATCGGGGGATGAGGAGTCTTTGGACCCGCCATCAGAGCCGGAAGAGCAACCGAAAGAAGCAACCAGAGCGACCATCACCAAGACCGAAAAAAGCTTTCTCATCATCACCTGCTCCCGTGTCTCCAGGACACACTAAACCCGCCGCCATTCTACGTTTTGCCTGTAGTGCGTCAAGGAGTAATGAGCCTGGATTGCTTGCGGATGCAGCGGCGGGGAGAGGGAGGGCGCTGACGATGGTTGTCGGCGGTTCACGCGACATGTTGGAGGAAGCGCTCGAACTCGGACTTGAGTCGCTCAAATGAAGACACTGCTCGTTGGGGGTCGCCTTGGGATGCCCACTTCTCGAGCTGATGAGTCACCTTGTGCAGGGCCATTGCACCGACATTTCCAGCGGCCCCTTTGAGTTGGTGGGCTTGACGTGAGGCCTTGACGAGGTTTCCCTCCTCCAGTGCCTCCTGAAGGCTTAGAACCAGTGGGGGCATTGAGTCTCTGAATACCTGGATGATGCCCTCAACGAGGGAGTCGTCGCCGCCCAATCTCTCAAGGAGGGCCGCCCGGTCGAAGAGTGGAGGTCCTTTGGCCGGTGATAGTTCTGATGTGTCTTCGAAGTCTCTGGGCTCTCGGTGATCATTTCGTAGCACTTCATGCCAGCGAGATAGGACTTTGGCCAATCGTTTGAGTTCGATGGGTTTGGTGATGAACTCATCCATGCCTGCGGCGAGGCAGGCATCTTCTTCGAGTTGGCTGGCGTGGGCGGTGACGGCCACCACGGGTACGGTGGGGTCTTTGACACCCCGGCGGCCCTCTCTGATCATCCGGGTTGCGGTTCTGCCGTCCATCTCGGGCATCTGCACGTCCATGAGCACAAGCTCGTATCTTTGGTTGGCCAGGGCTGCGAGTGCCTCAGGGGCACTAGCCACTGCCTCTCCACGCCAGCCCAGGCTTTCCAACATACCGAGGGCGACCTGCCTGTTGACCTCGCTGTCGTCCACGACCAGTACTCCCAGGCGCTGCCTACCCACCTCTTGTGCTACGAAGCGGGTGATGAGGTCCTCGTTGCCTCCATCGGATGGCACTCCGTGTGAGATGAGATTTAGGACTTCGTGGAGTTGGCCGCGTTTGACGGGTTTGGTGATATAGGCAGCGTAGCCCAGGTCTTTGAGTCGTTGGACGTCACCGCGTCGGCCGAGGGCAGTCATGAGCAGGAGGCGAGTGGTTCCTGTGGAGTTGCTGTCCTTGACCCAGGCGGCCAGGCGTTCAACGGCACCGGCTTCGGAGTTGGCATCAACGATAACAACCTCGAAGGGGAGGTAGCGGTTATTGGCCTCTCGCATTGCGATGAGGGCCGCTTCCACGGTGGCCTCCTCCTGGTGAAGGCAGCCCCACTGTTCGAGGAGGGCGCCCAGGAGCCTTCGGCTGGTCTCGTGGGCATCGAGGACCAGCACTCTGAGCCCGGAGAGTTCGCGCCACGGTGCGGCCTTTCTTGGAGTGGTAACAGCTGCCTTGAGCGGCACAGTGACTGCGAAGGTAGAGCCTTTACCTGGTTCGCTTGAGACTGTAATGGAGCCACCCATCTGTTCGGCCAGGCGACGGCTGATGGAGAGGCCGACGCCCATTCCTCCTGAGTTTCTGGTATCTGAGGCCTCCAACTGGGTGAAGGGTTGGAAGATCTGTTCCAGGCGGTCGGAGGCTATGCCGATGCCAGTGTCTCGAATTTCCACGGAGACATCGAACCGGTCTGCTCCGTGGGGTGTTGCGGAGACAACGACGGAGACTTCGCCGCGCTTGGTGAACTTGATGGCGTTTCCGACGAGGTTGACCAGAATCTGGCGAAAGCGCGCCGGGTCGCCGCAGAGTCTTTCGGGCACGTAGGGCTCGGAGTGGGCGGTGACGTCGAGGCCTTTCTCTTGGGCTCTGAGGGCCATGACTTCGACGATATCTTCGACCAGGGCGTGGGGTGAGAAGTCGACCTCCTCGAGGTCAACTCGACCGGCCTCGATGCGAGAGAAGTCGAGGAGGTCGTTGATGATAGCAAGGAGGGCTTCGGAACTTCGCCTGATGATGCTGAGGTAATCTCGCTGGTCGGGCGTGAGCTGGGTTTGAGCAAGAAGGCTTGAAGCTCCCATGACGCCATTGAGGGGCGTGCGGACCTCGTGGCTCATGTTTGCAAGGAACTGGCTTTTTGCGTCGTTGGCAGCGTCGGCTCGCTCTGCAAGTTTGCGGGCCTCTTTGATGGATTCTGCCAGTTGGACATTGGCCAACTCCAGTTTTCGCTGGTAATCGTCGAGTCGTTCTCTCTGTCGGACTCGCTCAGAGATATCACGTGCCACGGCGAGGTTCTGGATGGCTCCAGAAGCCTCCACTACGGTGATTGTGAGTTCCAGCGCCACCACTGAGGCGTCCTTGCAGCGGGCTACGATCTCGACGGGCCCGGCAGGCTTCCGTGCGGCCGAGGTCTGAATGTCGAAATCGAGTCCAGGCCCGGGTTCGGCCTCAAGGGACTCAGGGGCCAGCAACTGGTTGAAGTCGGAGCCAACGACCTCATGGGAGGCCCAGCCGAGGATACGTTCCGCCGCCGGATTCCAGAACTGGATGGCACCTTGTTGGGAGACAACGACGATGGCCTCCTGGGCGCTCTGGCTCATGATGCGGAATCGTTCCTCGGAGCGGCGGAGGGCTTCCTGGGATGCTGCCTGCTCCAGGGAGAGGGCCTCCTGGGTCTTTCTGATGCGAGCGGAATCCACCAGCGACAGGATCATGCCCACCCAGACCAGCAGGAGAATAACGGCAAACGCGCCTGCTGCAGCAAGGGGTACTGCTTTGGCGGTGACCACGCGTCCCAAGGCCGTTCCCCCTGGGAGAGCCACACCTAGCCACAGGCTCTCACCAGCCTCAGAGGAGCCTGACTGCATACTGGTGAATGCGAAAACCGAAGCACACTCGCCAAAGGGCTGGGTGGGGACAACGGAAGTGGGCGACGTCCTCGAGAAGAGGCCGAATGGCCCGTCGAAGAGTCGCATCAGAGCCGTTGCCCTGCGTTGGGAGAGGCATTTGCGTGAGTCGATCACTCTCTGGGTTGAGTTTGCGCCAAGCCCATTGGAGGCCACATGGAAGAAGCAGATGGGGGCCCCACTGCCCGGCCCCTGACTAGACCCTGAGAGGTCCGGAATCGACGACTGCATGCGTTCAAGCCCATCCGTCGCACTGCCATGGCCAGTTAATTGGAGCAGATCGGCGGCGACGGAGACAATCAGCGAGCCCATCTTCCGTGACTTATCCTCCTCGTTCTCGCCTGCATACCTGCTGACCAGCACACCCCAAAACGCTGCGGCCACGAGGACCCCTGAGAACAGGAGGTCCCAGCGCACGCAACGGGCGTGCTCCACGTCCCCGACCAGGGTTTTGCGAACGGCGGCGAGCCGCACGCGGAAGAGCATCGCTACCACCACTGAGAGTGGTAGTGCCACTATTAGGCTGACCAGCGTGATCACAACGGACGGATGTTCAGGGTCTCCCAGAACCCCCAGGGCCCAGGGGTATGAGAGGGCCAAACTCTCCACGGCCACAAGAAGGGCCAAAGAAATGGCGGCATACCTTGCGGCCCTTGGTTGATGGGCCCGCCACGGGCCGAAGTGGCAGACAGAGAGGCCTGCAGATGCGCCGGAAGCGGCAAGGAAGACGCCCAACGACCAGAAGGCCGCAAGCTCTCTTGGCATTAAGGCACTGGCGCCCAGCGTCACGAAGAACATGAGCGCTACGAAGAGCCCGAGGCGGAGGCTCTTGCCGAATATGTGTCTGGCGGCCACTCCAATAGGCACGAGGAGCGCGCCAAGGGTCATTAGCCCGCCAAGGGCGGCCAGCCAGGCCGAGAGGCCGAGAACGGCGGAAACCAGGACCACTGCCCGGCCCAGAGCCATGAGGGCGGAAAAGACGATAACCCAGCGAAGTGTTCTGAGGACTGGGTCGATTCGGTCGTTGATTACCAGCAGGGCCAGCAGACCGCCGTAGGCCAGGAAGCCGAACAGAACCAAGGCGTCCCAGTTTTCGAGAATGAACCCCATTTCGACCCCAATTTGCAACAAGTTTGCCTGACGCCCGATAAGCTAGCGCAAGCGAAGGCTGTTTCAAAGGAAGAAATGGTGTTCTCTGAGAGTGGATTCCATGGGCGAAGGATTTGGAGCGCTGCGGAGTGCCTTGCTTTCAGGGGCACAATTCATCAAAACCGCTTGACTCTTGAATGACAGTACGGATCCTTACCGGTCTTTGTATAATAGTCCTGATGATACTCTTCTGCGGGCCAGAAGGTTCCGGCAGGATTCAATTCTGTTACGACGTAGAGGCCTTGTGACATGAGCTGTTTGATCAGGTCTGCTGCAATGCGTTTCTGCTCGTCGTTTACGAAGAACACAGCGCTGCGGTATTGCTCGCCGACGTCGGGGCCCTGGCGGTCCTCTTGAGTTGGGTCGTGGATTTCGAAGAAGAGTTTGGCGAGGGTTTCGAAGGAGACCACTTTGGGGTCGAAGGTCACCCTGACCGCTTCGGCGTGTCCCGTGCTGCCTGTGCAGACCTGTTTGTAGGTGGGCTGTTGGACCTTTCCGCCCATGTATCCGGAGTCTGCTGAGATGACGCCGGGCGTGCGTTCGAAGTGGTACTCAACGCCCCAGAAGCATCCACCTGCAAAGTAGGCAACTTCTGTATCGGAGCTCTTTGGAGCGAACTCCAGGCTGACGGAGTTGACGCAGTGTCTGGTATCGGTTGGGGTGAAGCCCTCTCCTCGGAAGACGTGGCCGAGGTGTGCGGAGCACTTGGCACACACGATTTCGGTGCGTGCCCCATCGGGGTCGGGCAGTTCTCGAACGGCGCCAGGGAGGGCGTCGTCGAAGGCAGGCCAGCCGCACCCCGAGTCGAACTTGGCACCGGAGGCGAAGAGTGGCGATCCACATTGCCTGCACTGGTAGGTGCCATCGGCCTTGTGGGCAAGGTACTTCCCGGAGAATGGCGGTTCTGTTCCTTTGTGGATGATGACTCTTTTCTCTTCGGGGGTGAGGTCTCTGAGGCTCATATGGGCATCTCCCTTAGGTTGTTTGTTTTCTGTGGACCAGGCAGCGATTGTCGCCAACACGACCAGGGCCACGGAGGAGAGAACGACGAGCAGTCTAACAGGACTCATGGGAACCTCCAACGGTTGAGAATATGGGCACTTCGAGGTGAAGTGGCCATGCATGGGCGTCGGTCGGCGGCCTGGTGGCTCCGTGTCGGCGGTCTGTCGGCCTTGTGGCGGCCTCTGTGGAATGGCTGTGCGTGGCCGAACGCTTATGGTTACGGGTGGCGCGAGGGCAGGGATTGGAGTAAGGTGGCGCTGCCTCTGTTTGGGAGATGGAGAACCGACATGAGAATTTCATTTATATTTTTTCTGTTACTTATGGTTTCTTGCTCCAGTAAGTCCACGTCCCCGTCACTTGAGGGTGACTTGTCGGAATCGGAGGATGGCATTGCTCGGGAGGTTATGGAGGATGGGATTGGGGCGGACAACTCGGTCTCCTCGTGCAAGCCCGGGCAGAGTTGGTGTGAGGGAGAGAGCATTGTTCGTTGCCGGGCGGACGGGATGGGAACCGAGGTGGTGAACAGTTGTTCATCTCCTGCTGTGTGTTATCGGGGTGCTTGTTGCACGCCGTATTGTGACGACCTGGAGTGCGGCGACGATCAGTGCGGCGGGGTATGCGGCAACTGTTCCAGCGGGCGTCACTGCGAGGATGGTGTATGTCAGGACGGAGCCTGCGAAGCGCAGTGTGAGGGGCGGGAGTGTGGGCCGGACGGTTGTGGTTCGGTGTGTGGGGAGTGCGAGTTCGGGACCATTTGTATTGCCTTCTTGTGTTTGGCTCCGGATTCATGCGTGGGCAAGTGCGACGGATTGGACTGCGGCTATGTTGGTGAGTGCAACTGTGGAGGGTGCGGGGCTGAGGAGCTGTGTGTTGCGCACGACTGCGTGGATGCCGAAGCGCCGTGTGCTGTTGAGTGCGAGATGAAGGAGTGCGGCGTGGTTGGAGAGTGTGATTGTGGGAAGTGCGGCGATGGTCTGGCGTGTGATGACGGGGTGTGTATTCCGGCGATGGATCCCTGCTTCAGCATCTGCCTTGGGAAGGCCTGCGGGATGGAGGGGGGGTGCGATTGTGGCACCTGCAAGGAGGCGGAGATGTGTGTGGAGGGGCAGTGCGTGGAGGACCCATGTGCGGCGGTGTGTGAGGGGGTGGCCTGTGGCGACTCTGAGGGTTGCGACTGCGGTGTGTGTGATGGCGGGTTCACTTGCCAGGAGAACAAGTGTGTGCCTGTTACGGGGCCATGCGTCGGGTTTTGTGCGGGCAAGGAGTGCGGCGAGGTGAGCGGTTGCTCGTGCGGCGAGTGTGGGGAAGGGGACTACTGCACCGACGATTACAAGTGCGAGTGCAAGCCATTGTGTGACGGGAAGATGTGCGGTGACGACGGTTGTGGTGGGGCTTGTGGCAACTGCGAGGGGGGCACTGTGTGTACTGCGGCGGGTCTCTGTTTTGACCCGGACTGCAACATCTACCAGTGGGAGTTCACAGAGCGGCTGGGGCGCGTTGGGGTTCTTCAGTTCGGTGATGACGGGTTTCCGGGGCACGGTCTGGACGTTGACGAGAACCCAGCGACCTGTGCGCCCAAGGGCAAGTGTTCACAGGGCATTGACAACGAGATGGGGGGCTCTCTGGCGGGGGTGCCGGGGATTGGGAACCCGTCGGATTGGTTGCAGGATGCTATCACTGAGGGGAAGGTGCACCTGCTTCTGGAGATCTCTGGAAGTCCCAGCGGGACGTGGCTCAACTTCCTGGCCGGCGTCGGCATGGACCAGGGATGCCCAGAATTGGGGGGAAGTTGCACGTTCAAGGTGGCAGCAAACAGCTTCGATGGCTATTCGTGTAAGCCTGCCATGCGGCTGTCGGGCACCAGTACGGAGAGTTCCTTCCTGGTGGGTAGTTTGGATCAGAGCGTAACGCTGCCCCTGCCAGTGGCTGGAGGCATCACGGTCCCGCTGACGTTGTACAGGGCCCACGCCAAGGGTACCTACACTCTTTCGGGGGGAACCTTCGCAATTACTAACGGCGTTCTGGCCGGGGCAATCCTTAAGTCCGAGTTTCTGGTGCTGCTCAATGCGATCCCGGATGGGGTGCTTCCAGTCTCGATTGAGACAATAATCGGGGCTCTGGACCTTTTCATCAAGCCGGACCAAGACTTGGATGGCGACGGCACTTTCGATGCCTACTCTGTTGGCTTCACCATGTCGGCCGCGGGGGTGCCCGTGCTTGGGGTTCTTTGATGCAGGGCGACCGGTGGCTACAGCAGGAATGTGACCCACTCTCCATCCAGGGAGATGGTCTCTAATGGGGTTCGGCCAAGGGTGCTGAAGAGGTCAAGCACGCTGTTTTGTGCCCAGAGGGTTATTCCTGAGAGGACGATGCGTGTCTGGGGCCGCAGCTTGGCTGCGTACTGTGTAAAGAATTCTCTGGTAACCTTTGGACCTATATTAAAATAGATCATATCATATTTTTCAATGTCCAGAGAGATATTTAGCACATCCCCGATTACTATATCAACCTTCTCATTTGCCACGCCGTTGAGTTCAGCCAGTCTGGCGATTGCTTCCGACGCCATTTCCTCAATTTCTACGCACAGGGCCGACTTGGCCCCCAGCATAATTGAGGCCACCGCCAGGATTCCCGAACCGCTGCCCAAATCTGCCACAACGCTGCCTGGTTGGAGGTGTGACTGGATGAGTGTAAGGCATGCCATGGTGGTGGAGTGTTCACCACCTGAGCCGAAGAGGCCGCCTGGTTCCGTGTTTATGACGACTCCTTGGCTGGCGGGGTCATTGGTGCGCCAGAAGGGTTTGAGGGTGAGAGTAGGGGTTACTTGGATCGGCTGATGTGATTCCCGGTACTCCTCCATGGCCTGGCCATCGTCCCAGGTGCCTGTTTCGCACGATATGGAGGCGTCGGGCAGGAGTTCGCCCAGGAAGTCTGCCACTACGAGGCCGGTCTCGTGGTCAAGAGTGAGGTAGAGGGTTGTCTCCGGAGGAACTACGAACTGAAAGGCATCGTCTTGTACGATGTGATTAACACCTGTTCTTTCGATAGCGAAATTGGCTATTCCTGCTCTTTCCAGTGCATCGGAGACCAGTTCCTCGGCCGAGGCGGGGAACCCTATTTTTGTGAAGCGATGTTTCAACGTGGACCTCTAAATGATTTAGTAGCCTCACAGAGTAGATGTATATGATAATTAAACTCAGCTTGCCTGAGCAAGTTGTAGGCCGAACTGGAAGGCATAGTCCAATAGTTCACCGTTAGATACGATCTCACCCGGTTTATTGGCTGTACCGTAGATTGAACCAACGTAGTCCATCTTCAGATACTTCGCCAGGTCTTCCACAGCTCGGATAGCGTTGACGCCTCCGGAGACGAGGACGTCTTTGTCTCCGAAGGTGAGGCAAAGGGCGACCTTTTTTCCGGCGAAGATTGATGCTCCGTCAGCGGAGGATTCGCCCATGAGGGCGTATAGGCGGTCGAGCAGGAGCTTGAGTTGAGCGGACATGGTGAAGCAGTAGACCGGAGTGGCCAGGACAATGGCGTCTGCCTCACGAAGCAGTGGATAGACATCCTTCATGTCGTCATCGATGGTGCAGGCCTGGCCGACGTTGTCGTGGCACCAGTCGCAGGCCTCGCATGGGTAGACTGCCATTTTGGCTAGATGGAAGGTCTTGACCTCTGCTCCCGCTTCCCGGCAGCCTAGGGCTACTCTCTGGGCGAGTTCGGTGCTGTTTGAGGCTGGACGAGGGCTTGAGGTGAGAACGAGAACACTCTTGACTTGGGCCATGGTCAACTCCTGGCATTAGGGCGTCACCACCGGCGTCGTTGGAGACTCTAACGACTGCCGAGAGACTCTTTGAGGAACCGTATGTTGTAGTAGCACGGGTTCTCAAGGTCGGCGAAAAGATGTCTGTTGGCCCAGAGATTGTCAACCATCTGGTCTACGGAAAATTTCGGAGCAAAGCCCAGGTCGTTTTGGGCCTTGAGGGTGGAGACGTTGTAGCTTCGGCACTCCTGCATCTCCAGGATTTCGAGGTCGATGGGGTGGCCGAGATGATGGGCCATGCGGGCAGCGATTGCGGAGCCAAGCTGCTCGATAGTGTAGTTTGCCGATGCGACGTTAAAGATGCCGTGATGGTCTTGGGGTGCTTCGAGGGCCAGGGTGAAGGCCTGCACGGCGTCCTCCACAGCGAGGATGGGCCGCCAGATGTGGGGGTTGAAGACGACGACCCGCTTCTGGGCAAGGGCGCTTCGGAACATGGCGTTGACGACCAGGTCGAGCCTCATTCTTGGACTGAACCCTGAGACGGTGCCGAGGCGAAGGGCTGTGACGGCGAAGTTTTCGTCGGCGAGGTAGAGGGCCGATTGCTCGCCGAGGTATTTGGAAATGCCGTAGGGGGTTGTGCAGCGTGCGGGGTCGGTTTCAACTCGAATGCCCTGGGCGTTGAAGCCATAGACGGCGCAGGAGCTTGAGTAGACGAAGCGGGCCACGGCAGTTCGTTTGGCCAGCCAGGCGAGGTAAGCGGGTGCAGCGGAGTTGGAGACGAAGTTTCGATTAGGGGCGAAGTCGGCCATGGGGTCATTGGAGAGCCCTGCCATGAAGAGCACTTGCTGGACCCCGGCGAGGTCATCCTCGGTCAGGTCCAGGACATCTTTGCGGACAACGGGGACGGAGGAGGGGAGGTGGTTCCCGAACCAGAGCAGGTCGACGACTTTGACGTCGTGACCACGGGAGAGGAGGTTTGGGACTAGTGAAGAACCGATATAGCCGGCGCCGCCGGCAACGAGAATGCGCATGGCTCCTCCCGGAAGGACATTGGGCAATCCTACAAGGGGGTGCCGGGAAAATCCACAAGCAAGAGGGGGGAGTGGACTATTGACGGGACACGCTCATGTCGGCAACGCATGGGTGCCACTGCCACGGGGCCTTGCCCTGGTCATGAGTGAAGGGGCTCTTTGGGGGTGCGGCTACGACGGCTGGGCCGTGTTGGGGATGGCAATCATGCCGTCGAAGGCGAGGGCCACGGACTCATCCACCAGGGTGTCGATGTCGACGCCTGGGAAGCGACCGGCCCACCAGGAATCGGCGAGGGCAATGACCAGGCCGACAATGGCCTGGGCGACGATGTCGGTTCTCATGGGCCTGGCAAATCCACGAGCGACGCCGAGGTCCAGGAAGCTTTGCGCGAGCTGGGCGAATTCCAGGAAGACTCCCTCCACGGTTCTCTGGAACTCTGCGTCGATGGTGCGCCCTTCACGCAGGAGCAGGGAGGCAAGGTCTCGGTTCTGGTCAAGGACCTGTGCCATTCGGCGGTAGGCGTCCCTGGAGGCGCTACGGAACTCTTCGGCGGACTGCGGTGGGCGGCTCTCCATGTCCTGGAATTGGGCAGCGACCTTCTGGAGAAGGAGTTCGAAGAGGGCCTCGAAGATTTGCCGTTTGTCCTTGAAGTGGCGATAGAAGGTGCCCTGCCCTACCCCGGCGTCGTTGACGATATCGGAGATGAGGGTCCGGTGATAACCTTGGCGGGCGAAGACTCTGGAGGCCGATTCGAGGAGAGAGAGTCTGCGCTTCTCGGTTCGTTCCTGGTCCCGCTGCTTTCTGAGTTCCGAAGGCATGTATTCCCCCACAGCGCTGTGCCAGAGAGTAGACAATGTTTGGGGGTGGGTCAACGGGTCCAACGGAGGTTTCTCGCCCCACCGATGCACCCGATTATTTGTTGGATTTAGGCCAAGACAAGGGGCAGGGCGAAGAGTATCATGGCGAGTCGCGTGCGCGGTTGGGCGCCGAGAGACTGTCTTGGGGGAGCTTCATGAAGAGACTTGGAAGGTTTGCGATTTCGTTCTGTCTGGCCGCTGCTTTTGCGCCGATGACGGCATGCAGCGAGGGCGACATTATGGAAGTCGATATGGGGTTCTATGCGGATCTCGGCGACGTTGAGGAGGCTCCAGACGGTGAGGGAGTTCCTGATGGTGAAGGCGCAGAACTGGTTCAAGGTGACATTTCCGCTGAAGACGGGCTTGAGGAAGACGGCTTTGACATCGAGATGAAGGCCTATTGTGGCGACGATGTTTGCGATGACGACGAGGATTTCGAGAGCTGCCCCGAGGACTGCCCCGTTGCGGTTTGTGGCAACGGCGTATGCGACATCAGCGAATCCAAGGCTACGTGTCCGCAGGATTGCACCTTCTCTTGTGGCAATGGTGCATGTGAGGCCATGGAGACTGCCGACTCATGTCCGGCAGATTGCGCCGTGGTGAGTAGCTGCGGCGATGGAATCTGCAAGAGTCAAGAGTCGTGCACTACCTGTCCCAAGGATTGTGGGGAGTGTCCGGCAAAGTGCGGCGATGGGGTCTGCGGCAAGGATGAGACTTGCTCGGGATGCCCGGCGGATTGTGGGGCTTGCCCGGACGTCTGTGGGGACGGGAAGTGTGCAGGTTCCGAGAACTGCAGTGTATGCCCCGACGATTGCGGCAAGTGCCCGGGCAGTTGTGGAGACGGGTTGTGTGGTGCGGGGGAGACGGCGACAAACTGCCCAGCGGACTGCTCTACGGGTCCAGTCTGTGGCAATGGACAATGTGAACAGGGTGAGTCGGCAGCGTCATGCCCCCAAGATTGTGGCACGGTGACAACGTGCGGCAACGGCAACTGTGATTCTGGCGAGACAGCGTCGAACTGCCCACAGGATTGCCAGGGGGGTGGTACGGGAGGCTGTGGGGATGGTGAGTGCGAGTTGACCGAGTACCTGACGTGCCCGGAGGATTGCACGGGCGGCGGCGGTGGCGGCGGGCTCATGGGCGAGTGTGGAGATGGAGAGTGCGGCCTCATCGAGCAGTTCACATGCCCCGAGGATTGTGAGGGCGGCGGCGGTGGTGGTGGCGGCGGGCTCATGGGCGAGTGTGGAGATGGAGAGTGCGGCCTCATCGAGCAGTTCACATGCCCCGAGGATTGTGAGGGCGGCGGCGGCGGTGGCGGCGGCGGTATGATGGGCGTCTGCGGCGACGGAGAGTGCGGCCTCATCGAGCAGTTCACCTGCCCCGAGGATTGTGGCGAGGGCGGCGGCGGCGGTGGCGGCGGCGGTATGATGGGCGTCTGCGGCGACGGAGAGTGCGGGATGATAGAGCAGTTCACCTGCCCCGAGGATTGCTGATCTTCTGTCTGTAGATACGACGTTCCCGGAGGCCCCTGCGTGGGCTCGGCTTGTAACTCACATGGCAATGACGCAGGCCTTCTTTTCCTTCATGGCTGCTCATGTATCTCGATGCGCCTGGCGGCCGTGTACCCTGCCTTCGAGGGGAGCAAGGCCTGAGCCGAGTGGAAGGAGGGGGGGCGAGTATGGTGAGCAGTGGTTCAGGGGAGAGTTATGCGTTGAGCATCTCGTTGACGACCTCATCATGCCTGGCCCATCCCGGCTCTACTTCGGCGAGGACCATGCTTTCAGCCTTTCCGCCGATGAGCGGGATTTTGACTTCGATGTTGAAGTCTGAGACAAGTTGGGAGTCGACTCCGCTGGGGTTGATCTTGAGTGTTCCCCAGACCTTGACGCGATCGGCGAAGCTGTTTTGTGGCACGTAGGTCCATTTGCACGACATTGTGGATAGGTCCCATGTGTAGTGGGCCACTGCGTTTTCTGTCTTTGTTTTATCCACCCCAGTGATACCTTTGGCATATTCCACGGTATGCACATCGTAGGTGACCTGTGTGTCAGTTTTTTTGTAGTTCGATACTGACGCTGAGACAGCGCCCTGGGCCCGCTCACGTCGCACCTGGAACTGTTCATCCACGAGGATCTCCAGGAGTCTGCCCGGGTCCGTTTTGAACTTCACGATGTGTTCAGATCTCTTAGCCATGGTCTTCCTCCCCTGCACGGCTGCCCAGCTATCTCGATCCCTCCGGGCAGCCGTGTCCCCGGCCCGGCGTTTGGCCGAGTCGGGGGGGCGGGTCGAGAAAATAAAGATGCACCCTACGTTTCAATCCCTACTGAAGGGTAAAACCCCAATCATCAATATGGACAAATGCAGATCCGTTGAAGTTCGGTGCTTCATCGTACATTCTGATGATGCCACGGACATAGGCTCCCTGTTCTGGAGCGGTAGCGGTGTGCACAAGCTCGACCCACTGATCCGAATCAGCGGAGAAGGTTGAGCTGTAGTTCACAGCACCGTCGGTTGATTTGTCGTCCTTGTAGAAGACCATGCCTTGTCGAACCCGACCACCGGGGGCCTGGTCCAGGACCCAGACGGAGAAGGTGACGGTCTGTCCCGGGGAGACGGGGAGGTAGAAGCCCTGGTAGATGTCCTGGTTGGTATCGGAGGTCCAGGTGAGTTTGCAGCTTGCGGAGCCGGTGTGAGCCACCGTGGCGTCGCGATTGGCGGAGAAACTGGCGGTGACCTTCTGGAAATCACTGGGTGGGTCATCGAGGCCAATTTCTTCGAAGCCCCAGTTGGAGTCATCGAAGACGGGGGTTTCGCCGCACTCGTCGGTATTTACGTTGAGGATGTCTGCTGCAGAGACAAAGACATGAATTTGGTGTTTGTCGTCGTACTGTCTGATGACGGCTCGGACGAGGTCGAACTTGGCCCCGGCGCAGAGTTGCCCGGGGGCATCGAGGCGCATTGGCACGGCGGGGTGGGAGCCATAGGCAACAGTAGCATCGTTGCCAATGAGTGAGACGACTGTAAGTCCGTTGCCGAAGACAAGGCGGCTCTCGTATTGCTCATCGGGGAGAAGGTTACCCACGACCAGTTCAAGGGAGGAGTCAAAGGGGTCGGCAGCACCGACCTTCTCACAGGATGCTACGGCGGTGACTTCCTGCTGTCCTTTGAAGGATGCGAACTTCGTGACGTGGCAGTTGACCACATCGCCAGCGGAGGGTAGCGGAGTCTCGCCGGCGGGGAGGTAGAACTCCATGCCTCTTGTGGAGGAGCCATCGAAGACGAAGAAGCCTTTGTCATAGGAGTAGGTTACTACGGCCTCTTTGACCCAGACGTCGACGTCGCCTTCAGGGCAGTTGAGGAGGCCGGCGACGCTATCCTGGTAGCCGCAGACGCCCGGGTCCACGACCTCTTCGGCATCGACCTCTTCGACCTCGGTTACATCAACGATTTCGGCGATTTCCTCGATCTCTTCGATGTCGGAGATGTCGGCGATGTCGACTACTTCCTGGAGTTCCACCAGGTCCACAGGCGGCGTGTTGTCCTCGGGCACATCGGTGGGTAGCAGGTCGGTGGATGGCAGGTCTTCGGGGGTCTCGAGGTCTTCGTCGGGGACTTGGGTATCGCCGAGGTCGGGGTTCCCCTGGGAGTCTTGTTCCTGGTTATCGGGGAGCCCGCCCTCGTTACTGCGGCCTCCACAGCCCAGCGTGACGGACAAAGCGAGCAATGAAAGAGTGACTGTCATGAACCGCATAAGTTTACCTCCTAGTAGGTAATATAGGGCAGAAGTATGCCAAGATTTGTTTCAAAGACCATACCTAATGAGAATGCGTCTTTGGTACCGTCGCCATTAACGTCGATATCCCTGGGCATGACCCCTATGAGTCCGAGGATGGATTCTTTGTCTCCGCCGGGGAAGTACTGAGAGGGTATCGCATCCACCATCTTGGTGAGGTCTTCGGGGGTAACGGCACCGGCGAGCACACCTGAGAGGTGGGTGATGGTGCCATCGGTATGAGTTGAGACCTGGGCTTCTACTTTGGCGTTGTAGATCACGATCTCAACCTCCACATTGTTAACGAAATAGAGGCGGTAAGGGAAAACGTACCCCGACCCACCTGCGGTGAGGACGTTATCCACGATCTTAGAGTTGGTAAGTGCGACCCAAGGTTTGCAGAGGGGGTCAAAGCTGAGCGAGCCTGTGCGATACTCGCAGACGTCGTGTTGGACATCGCAGAGGGGGTTGGAGTCAGCCAAGCCGCCATAGAGGAGGCTGGTCTGGAATGGTTGTCCGTCGAAGGTTGGATTCTCCAACACGGCGAGGATGACCATTGTGGATTCTGGGTCGGTGACGTTTTCTTCGAGGAGTGGGTTCACCAGTTCCGCTGCGAAGGAGAGGGTATTATCGAGGCCATTCTGGCAGGTTGAGGGGGGAGAGCAGGTCTTTATGTCATTGTCGACGTTGAGGGCTTCGCCGGGCAGGCCACCTGAGCCGAAGCGAAGGGAGACTATTTTTTGGACGGCGGGGCCGAATTCGACGTTGCAGGCGGGGCACGGGTCCCAGTAGCTTTCCTGGCCGATACAGCGCCCGAAGTGGCAGACGTCTTGTTCGGTGCAGAACTGGCCATCGTCGCAGGGGTGTTCATTGAAGGCATAGACGCAGCCGAAGCTGGGGTGGCAGAGTTCGTCGGTGCATGGGTTGTCGTCGTGGCAATCCAAGGTTCCGTCGTAGAGGCACTCTCCCTGGGAGCAGTAGTTGTTGAGGGTACAAACGTCCCCATCTCCGCAGACGGCGGTATCATCGGGGGTGTGGGTGCATCCGGTGGCGGGGGCACACTGGTCCACGGTGCAGCCGTTCTTGTCGTCGCACAGGAGGTCATCGGGTTCATTGACGCAGCCGTTGACGGTGCAGCTATCCACGGTACACGGGAGGCCATCGTCGCAGTCGCCCGCCGAGCCGGCGACGCAGGTTCCCATATCACAATAGTCGTTGTCGGTGCAGGGGTCGCCATCTTCGCAGGAGTTGTCGGCGCCCAGTGGGGCCCACCCAAAGGCACCAGCGCTGGTGACGCAGGCCTGGCATGGGTTGGTGGGGTTGCGGTCGCCCTCGTCGAAGCAGGCGCCATTGATGAGACAAGCACCGGCATCGATAAGAATCTGAGTACAACCACCCTTGCCGTCGCACTCTGACGAAGCGCATTCGAAAACCGGGCACTCCAGGGGCTGTTTCACGCCGGCGCAGAGGCCGTCGTCACCGCATTTGTCCTCTTGGGTGCACGGGTCCTGGTCATCGCAGGGGTCACCAGGGGTGCAGGCAGGTTGAGGGGTTGTGTCGACCTCAGCGGAGGAGTCGGCCCCCAAATCGGTCTGTACAGCTGTGTCCTTATCGCCGGTTGAATCACCCGATGAGCAGCCCACGGTAGAAGCGAGCAAAAAAGCAGACAATACAACCCACGCCCCAGTTCTCATGCTAATCCCCTCCGTTCAGCGATTGCCGATGGCCTGCACTAACGAGGCATCTCTCCGGCCACCCGGGCGAATTTACCTCAATTTGGGGGCAACTTTCCACCCATTTGATGGCCATTGCCGCAATCCGGCTTGACGGGAGGCCGGCGGTGTGGAATTTTCGCTCAGGATTGAATCTGGGGGAGAGCATGGCCAGGAGAGAAGGAAACCACTTTGTCGTGACTTATAAGGATGCCCGGGACGGCAAGGTTCTGGCTCTGAAGGTCAAGAGCATCACCGACTCATCGCTTGGACCGGCTTTCGTCGAACTGTCGGATTTCGTCTTTGAGAGCAGCCAGCTGATTCTGGACCCTGCTGCAGAAGAGTTTCAAGATAAGTTCAAGAATGTAAGACGGCTACACTTGAGTATTTATCATATAATATCTATTGAAGAAATAGGTCTAGCGCACCGGGGTCTGAAGCTTAAGAATGACCGCAGCAATATCGTAGTTCTGAAGGGTGAAGATCCTAAGAAATAACAGGACAGGTTCATGGCACTTTAGGGCTTGTCAGCTAGTCTTCTTTCTTCTTTCTAAACAAGCAGCATATTGGCCATGTGATAATTTTCCATGTTAGCACAAATGCGGTTTTTATTGTCTTTTTAATAAGCACAGTCACAACGAAGAAAAGTACTATAAGAGCAAGCAGGGCTAAGATAGCGGTACCGGCGTATTTGCCGGCCTTATACTGCAGGCCCTGGGCGTCTGGTGCCTGCTCCCAGAACTTCAGTGCGAACAAGAACCCAGATACGAAGCCCAGTTCTTGGTCACCCAACCCTGGAATCGCTGGCAGCTGGCCTTTCTTGTTGGCCGCAGGCAGCGGTTTGGAGTCCCTGGTTCCGACCACCTTCACGGGGGTATCGAAGACCTTCTCGTCTTCGGGACCACAGAGGGCGTAGTCTTGGGTGACTACCAGAGAGGAGCCCTTGGGGCGGTTAGCGACGGCCCACTCCTTGAGTGGAATCATGGGAGCATGTTGAGCAACGATGGCTGCGGCCCAGCGGCCATCGGGGGCCAGGTAGGGGGCTTCGAGCCAGTCCATCTCGTTATAGAGAGTCCAGAGGGCGGAGGCGCAAGGCGGGCTGGCTGGGGAAGCGCCGTCCATGAGCTTCCATTGGCTGGCCTGGGGTACGATAACGGAGTAGTTATCGATGCGCTTTGAGCTCAGGAGCAGGGAGTTGGCGTCGGGCTCAGCGAGGGCCACGGAGCAAGGAAGCATAGCAAGCACCAGGGCCAGCACCAGTGTACGCAAGGCTGAGAGTTTCATGATGGTTCCCTCCTATGAGTGGGCGAGCGCCTGGCGCCCACCGGAAACATAACGAACCTTACAATAACGGTCGCCAGGAATACTACAAGGGAAATGTAGAGGGAGCGCTCCTGCAATGTGTTCCGAAATCGGGCGACGCTGTCGAGGAACCTGGCGCATTCGTCGTAGGTCATGAGGGGCTGAAGTAGAGCCAGCCCATCTTCCGAGGCAACGAGGCTGTCATCGACGGCTGTTGAGGCGCTGCGTTCACACAGAATCCTACAGTCGTGGTAGGTCGGAACGAAGCGATGTCTGTACTCCCAGAGGAGGTAGTTGGCGGCAGGATAGGAGACCAGTCCAATGCAGAAGCAGAGGAGGAGCCAGGCTACGTATCGGTGCATCAAGGGGCCTCCGGCGGTGTTGCTGAGGGGTCAAGGTTGATGATAACCACGGGCCAGGGGGAGAGTAGCTTTTCAAGAAGATCAACACGTTCCTTTTTGGCGCAAAGCAGCCAGCAATCGGCCCTGTTGAGTGCCATTGACTGCACCAGCGCCTGCGTATAGCCCAGGCCTTGCGCCTCCAGGTGTCCAAATTCGTCCACTACGAGCACGTGGGAGTTTGTCGCTGCCCTGATGATCTTCGGCCGGGCCCAGTCGAAGGTTCTTTGCCGGAATCTGAATCTCATTTCGTAGCTGCGAGGGTTTCTTCTCGGAGATGCCAACTTTTGGATGGCGCCGGTTTCTAGGCACTGGGCATCGTAGCCATGGTCCGTGGGGGCCGTCTCTTTCGGAATGAGGGGGTGTGTTGCGCCAGCCTGGGCTAACTCGTTAGCGGGCCGGGAAGGGAGGCGGCTTCTTCGCCGCTTGGGTTGAATGATTCCTCCGACGGAGCGACCACGAAGCCTCATTGCACCGACCAGATTCTGCAGCCACGTGGTCTTTCCTGCGTCGGTGGGGGCGGTGACGATGATGACCATGGGGATTCTGGGCGGCGAGATAGTGCTCAAGATTCTAGCCAGGGCGAGTTGATGGGCGTGATTCAGGAGATTGGCCAGGCGTCTGCGGCTGAGCAGGCTCAGGGTGCGGGTGAGCCGGGAGCCAGTTCCCTCTTGGTAGTTTCGGGATATGACCTGGGTAAAAGCGGGGAGTGTGTCAGCGGCAGCGGAGACGGCATCCACGAGGCCCGGGGGGAAGATTCGTGCCATGAGGGCTCGGGGGCCGGGGCGGGCGGCAAGGCGGCCAAGCCAGGTCATGAGGCCAACGAGGTAGAGGGCTCTGACCAGCATTTGGGCACCAGCGACGAGGCCACTGAGGCTCAGGCCGAGCCATGTTTCGTTATGTTGACCTTTGGGGCCGAGCATGAGGCCGGCCCCGAGGGTAATGACGAGGGTGGCTATCCAGAAGGAGGGTCGAAACAGGCGTTTGGCAGCGTTGGGGTTCTGGAGGACAAGCAGGGCCAGCATGATGATGACCGGGGCAAGAGCGTGGGCCCAGGAGAACGTCAGGTGGAGTACAGGAAACGCCAATAGGCTGATCAGGATGAGCTGATCCAGCATTGGAGAACTCGAGGGGGGCGGTTCTTTGAGCTGTTGCGGTTCCAGGTCGGCGTGGGGGGAACCGCGTGAGTCCCATGAAGGGAGGGTCCGGCTGGGGATCCAGGGAAGGGAGCGGGCGATGCGAATTCCGGCAAAAGCGGCTGTTGCCCCGATGCCCATTATCAGGGCAGCGGACGCCACGGCCACCCAATGAACGTGGGCGGGTTGAATGCCGAATAGGTCGACGATGTAGCTAAGGGTGGAGAGGAGGAGGTCGACGAGGGTCTGGCCGTAGAGCAGTAGCTTGGTGATAATGCCCTGGGAGAAGCTCCAAAGCAGGGCCACGGCCCCGCCCAGGGCGATACCGGGGAGCTGCCAAGGTATCAGCGAGGCCATGAGGTCGAAGAGGGCCGCCTCCATGCTGATGCCCAGCAAGGGTCCCCATACCACTGTGGATGGGGCCAGAGCGCGAATAGATGCTGCGACGAGGCCCGTAGCCAGGGAGATGCCGGGCAGTGGGCAGAGGCGTCTTTGAACTGAGAGAATAATCACGGAGATGGTGGCGAGTATGAGTCCGACCATTGGGATCTTCAGGGCATGGAGGAAGACTCCCAGGACCCCTTCAACGGTACCCCATAAAGCGCCGAATGAGGCAGCGTAGATCCAGAACGTCGGATTCTGATTGCGCTTGCCTGTGGGAGGCTTCGAGGGTTCCATACCGCACTCTCCAAGAGGTTCTACCACGAATCGAGGGGCCGGGTCCGATGCGCCCCAAAGGCGAAGCCCAAGAGGGGGCAGCACAAACCAGGGAGGCGCCGCTCCAACGCGAAGAAGGCAGGATAGCGCCTGCTGCGTGTTTGGCAAGGCTTAGAACGCCCCATGCGGAACGGTCCGTTCAGGAAAGGGTGGAGCCCGCGGGAGGGACCCCCAGGCAGTTTTTGGGGGAGTTGTGGATTGTAATGCGAGGGCCGATTTGCTAACGTTTGGGCTCATGTTGTGGGGTGCACGATGATAAGAGCGGGTATCTTTCTGGCAAGTGTGGCGCTGTTGGTGGCGCCTTCCTGCCAGTTCCAGTCAGACTTTTCGGCGCTGAAGTTCAGCGTGGATGGAACCGCCGATGTGGTTTCCAACGATTTGGTAGAGGAGGAGACTTCGTCACCGGACGTGAAGGACGTTGTGGTACCGGACAGTTCCGTGAAGCCTGACGTCGGTGTTGTTGAACGGAGCTGTATGGAGATACTGAACTGCGTCTTGTTTGAGGAGCGATGCCTGGACTTTTCGGATTTCTCTTGTCCCAATGCGTGTGCGGATACTGATGACTGGGAATCTAATGGGCTCTTCTACAAAATCTATTCGGCCCTGGGGTCATGCCAGCTGGCGGGGAGCACGGACAACGAGATTTTGCCATGCCTCTATCACGATAACAGTGCGTCACTTGTTGCCTGTGTGGCCGAGAAACCGGATGAGGGAACATGCAGCGAGGCAATGATGTGCATGTTGAACGGGGAGCCGTCCTGCGGTCAGTTCTCGGCGCCCAAGGAGTATTTCGGGTGTATTGGGCGCTGCGTCAGCGGGATTTCGGCGGCGGAGCAGAAGGGGATTGCGCGAGTTCTGGGTGGTTGTCCCGGGGTTGTGCCCATGGGGGGCGTGATGGAGAGTGGCTCGGGGCTGCTGGGGGAGATGTGCATCGAGGGTCTTGAGGATTGCTTCGGGTCCAGCGGCAACCGCAGCTGCGTCTCCATAGTCAACTGCATGCTACCGTCGTGTCTGGATTGCAGTGCGCTGGGCGACCTTTGTGACCCGAGCGCTTGTGCGGTGAAGTGCCTCTCCGGGGCCAGTTCGGAGAAGGCTGTGGAGTATGCGCTCAAGAGCGTTGCACCGGCGTTGGAGAACGGCGGAAATGTTTTCGGCGGGCTGCTGGCCTTCACGGAGTGTCTTGGGGACAACTCGGGAGGGCGGGGCTGTCTGGCGGTGATGAACGACCTGGAGGAGAAGTACAAGAGCGGCGATCCTTATTGGCCGGATCTCTACGCAGACCTGGTGGCGACTGTGTATACAATCAAGAACGACGACATCGGGGAATTGGCCGATGCGTTGAACTGCCTTCGTTCGAAATGGAACGAAACGGACATGCAACTGGACCTGCTTGCCTGGCAGACGTGTCGCCTGCAGTGCAACTAAACAGACTTGCCCGTTTGGCAATTGGTTAATGCGTTTCTGTTTAGCAGTGGAGGCTATTGGCCGGATCGTACGAGTTAAAATGAAGCCATTTGAAGAGTGCCCAATTTTTGTATGGAGATACTATGCGAGCGGTTCTGAGTATTTGCGTTATTGCGGTGGCCTTGCTGATTCCAGTCGTTGTTGAAGCGCAGGAGATTGTTGATGGCGCGTCGGATAGTGGTCCTGCGGCTTTTCCGCTTCGGGAGCCCGATTCCAGTTCGCCCATGCACGTTGTTTGGGAGTTGCTGAAGTTGGGCATCGACGGGGGAGAGGAGGAGAAGGCATTTCGGAGTTACCTGAACTGGGTTGCCAAGGACAGGATAGACACCAAGGCTAAGCAGGGCGAGCTGAAGGAGAAGGAGTTCAAGAATCTTCTGAGGAATGCGTCAGGATATTTTACACAGGATCAATACGGACTGAAACTGATGGTTATATCCATGACGCCGAAGCCTGATAAGATAGAGAAAAGCACTAAGAAGGTCTACATTGCTTTGAGGAACGTTCTTGAGCCGGACGACCGAAGCGGGCTGTTCATCCTGGAGCGAGGCCCCAAGGGTTGGGTGGTCAGGTCGCTGAACTTGTAGGCATGGGACGCCGGCCCGGACTGATAGTATCTCACTGCTGATGTCAGTTTCCTGGTACGAGGAATTGTACCTTGTCCTCCAGGCCGTTCGATACGGCCCATTTGAGTTCGTTTCCTTCTCTCCATATTATGAGCGCCTTGGCATCGGGGAGGCTGTTGATAACCTGGAGGCCTTTTTCTTTGCCAAGCACCATGACGGCTGTGGAGAGTGCATCTGCGTAGGCCCCTTCGGAGGCCACGATGGTGGCAGAGAGGAGTTCTCCTGCGGGCTGGCCGGTTCTGGGGTCGAGGATGTGGCAGTAGTGGGCGCCGCCGATTTCGTAGAAGCGTTCGTAGCACCCGGAGGTCACCACAGCGCCGGAGTCGATTGAGAGGACGGCGATGCGTTCGTTGGGGCGTTCGGGGTGGCGCACCCCCACTTTGAAGGGCTCCTCACCCACGGAGTTGAAGAGGGCGAGGTTGCCTCCTGCGTCTACGATTCCTCGTTTGATGCCGTGCCCCTGCAGGATATCGGCAGCTCGGTCGGCGATGAATCCTTTGGCGACGCCACCGAGGTCGACGATCATGTTCTTCCGCTGGAGGGTGACTCTTGATTCATTTACGTTGACGCTCACGAAGCGGAAGCCCACCAACTCCTTGTGGGACTCAAATTCTTCTTCGTTGGGCAGTCGTCCGAGTTCAGCGCAGCGGCGCCAGAGGTCTATCATGGGACCAACAGAGACATCGAAGGCGCCATCGGTGGCATTAGAGACCAACTGTCCCACCTGAATGACCCTGAGCAATTCGGGGGAGACCTTGGCCTTGCCCTCCCTGTTGAGTGTAGCCAGTTCACTGTCATCACGATGGAAAGAGAAGACACCTTCGAGGCGCTCGGTCTCTTCCTGGATCTCGGTCATGGCCTTATCGAAGGTGGCTGTTGAGACGTCGTAGGCCTGAACGGTGAAAGGAATGCCGCCCATAGGCATGAAGGTGGCCTTGGCGATCTCCTTCTTGGAGCAGGCCGGAGTCACTGCTATAGAAAGGGCCGCTAGAAGCAGCGTAGTTAGGACTCTCTTGGACATAGGGCTCCTGAGTTCGTTGGTCTGTGGAGGGGTGGAATCAGCTACCCAGGCCGGAGAAGCCCATGAAGGCCAAGGCAAGAATGCCTGCGGTGATTAGGCCAATGGGGGCACCCTGGAGTACCTTGGGGACGTGTCGAACTTCGAGGCGCTCGCGGATTCCGGCGAAGATGATTAGGGCCATGGCGAATCCGATAGCCGAGCCCACTGTGAAGACGAGAGACGCGAAGTAGCTGAGTTCTTCGCGTACGCTGAGCAGGGCCGTGCCCATGACAGCACAGTTCGTAGTGATGAGGGGCAAGAATATGCCAAGGGACTGGTAGAGGGATGGGGCGGTTTTCTTGAGGACGATTTCCACAACCTGTACCAGGGAGGCGATGACGACGATGAAGCTGATGGTGTCCAGGTACTGAATATCGAGGGCTTTGAGGCCCTCGAAGACGGGGTAGGTAATGGCAGTTGCCAAGGTCATGACGGCCAGAACAGCAGCAGACATTCCGAAGGCAGTGGAGAGTTCCTTGGAGACGCCCAGGTAGGGACATATGCCAAGGAATCGGGCAAAGACTACGTTATTGGCCAGAATGGAGACCAGAAAGATTGAGAAGATGCTCATTTCAGCCATTTGCCTTCCTCCTAGCCTCGATGGCATTCATGCCGGCGATAAGGAAACCAAGCGAGATAAAGGCCCCGGGGGGCAGGATGAAGACCAGAGCGGGCGTGGGGTCTTCGCCAAAGAGCTTGACGTCGAACAGGGTACCGTTGCCGAGGATTTCTCGAACGGCGGCCAGGAGGAAGAAGCCGAGGAGGGCACCGATGCCCATGCCAAGCCCGTCCAGTGCCGATTCGAGGACGGGGTGTTTGGATGCAAAAGCTTCCGCACGCCCAAGAATGATGCAGTTGACGACGATAAGCGGGATGAAGATGCCCAGCGCCGAGTAGATGTCCGGGAAGAAGGCGTTCAGCACCAGGTCAACAATGGTGACGAAGGTTGCGATGACTACGATGAAACAGGGCAATCGCGTCTTCGACGGGATGACGTTGCGGAGAAGCGAGATGGTGACGTTGGCCGACACCAGCACGAAGATCACCGAGAGACCCATGCCGATAGCGTTGCTGGCGGCGGTGGTGACAGCCAGCATAGGGCACATCCCCAGCAGCAGCCGGAGAATCGGGTTCTCTTTCCAGATTCCTTTGACAAGTTCGTTCATGATTCAGCCTCCGCTACTTCTGCGCCGTCTGTTGCTCGAAGAGCGCCGTAATCTCCGGGAGTTTGCCTCTGACCATCTCCGTGGCCTCCTTGACGGCCACAGCGACGGCCTTGGAGGTGATGGTGGATGCAGTGATTGCTGCCACATCGTTCTCGGAGTAGCCCGTTTGCTTCACATCAAAGGTAAATTTCGAAAGCTCTTTATCATAGAAATTCATGCAAAAGAACTTCTTCGGATCCTTTGAGGGAAGCTGGTCGGGGTCAATGCTCTGGCCGTCGGCCACCTTCGCACCGAGGCCCGGGGTCTCGGTCTGCTCAAGGACGTAGAGCCTGTGCATTTTCAGCATCTCTGGCTGTTCAAGCTGTTTGAGACCGATGAGCATTACGATCTTGCCAGAGTAGGCTCGTTCGGCCCTGGTCTTGACGGCCAGTCCGCATAGCTTCCCGTCGGCGAAGCCGGGGTAGAAGATCTGTGTGGCCTCAGCCTCAGACTTAACTACGCCGGTCTCCTTGTTCCAGAAGACCTTCTTCTCGGTGTCGGCTTCACAGTTTGGAGGCAGCACCTTGCCAACGGCTCCCTTTTCGGCCGCCAGCTTGGTCTGCTCTATGCGATCAGCGGTAGCGGCCTTCACCAGAGCGAGGCCACCGGCGCAGACCGTAGCGATGGCCACGATAACGAGTATTGCCTGCAGGTCTGTTTCTTTCTTCTCAGCCATGGTCTCCTCCCCCTATGCCTTTGCGAAGGGTGCGGGCTTGATGTAGCGGTCGATGAGAGGGGTCAAGCCGTTCATGATGAGTATTGCAAACGACACCCCCTCGGGGAAGGACGCCAGCAGTCTGATGAGGCAGGTGATGATGCCGCAGCCAAGACCGAAGATGATCATTCCCTTGGTTGTCACCGGAGAGGTCACCATGTCGGTGGCCATGAAGATGGCGCCCAGCATGACGCCGCCCGAGAGCACATGGAAGAGGGGGTTGGCGTAATGGGCTGGGTCAACCAGGTAAAAGATGCCCGAGAAGACGAAGACGGAGCCAATGAAGGCCACGGGGATATGCCAAGTAATGACCTTTCGCCAGAGCATGAAGAGGCCACCAAGAAGCAGCGCCGCAGCGGAGATTTCGCCAATACAACCGCCGACATTGCCAAGGAGCATGTCCGCTGTGCTGCCGGGCATGGCCCCGGACATGGAGAAGCCTTCGGTGCCCTTCTGGACATACTTGAGCATCCCCAGGGGAGTGGCGCCGGTTTCTGCGTTCACGAAGAGGTCAAGGGCTCCTTCTATGGGCTTGGGCCAACTGGTCATGGCCGTGGGGAATGCCACGAACATGAAGACGCGGCCAACCAGCGCCGGATTGAACGGATTGTTGCCAATGCCGCCGTAGGGGATCTTCGCCACGAGAATGGCCACGGCTGAGCCGACGACGGTCATCCAAATTGGGATGCTGGATGGAAGGTTCATTGCCAGCAGCAGTCCTGTAACCACTGCCGAACCGTCGGTGATGTGCTCCTTCATGGGGCGCTTCAGAAGCAGCAGTCCCAGGGCCTCAAAGGCCAGGCATGCCACTACGGCAACCACCTGAACGAGCAGAGCGCGCCAACCGAAGAACCAGACCGAGGCGGCCATGGCCGGTGCCAGGGCGAGGACGACGGTCATCATCACTTTGCGAACGGAGTCCTGCTCCCTGAGATGAGGAGAAGACTGCAAAATCAGTTTTTTCTCACTCACTTCTTTATTCTCCTCTGATAGTACTTCGCCAGCCGGTTGTATAGAACCAAATTTCTATGCGCCGGGCATACATATTGGCAACATCCGCATTCAACACAATCCATCACACCGATACAATCTGCCCAGCGTTTGAACTCGGCCATGGCCGCTATGTCGCATGGGACAAGGTTCACGGGGCAGGCATCGACGCAGCGACCGCAGCGAATGCAGTCCCGCTCTTCGTAGGCCTGAATCTCCTCTTCCTGGAGCAGGAGCAGGCCGGACATACCCTTGACCACAGGGGCGTCGAGGGCACGAATGGACTTACCCATCATGGGCCCGCCTGCCACAATGGCTCTGAGCGACTCTTTGACCCCTCCGGCAGCATCGACGAGGGCCTGCAAGGGAGTCCCGATGCGGACGAGGTAGTTGCCCGGGTTGTTGATGGCTTTGCCCGAGACCGTAACGATGCGTTCGATGAGGGGCTTGCCCGTTGCCACGGCGTCAAAGACGGCAGTGGCGGTGCCAACGTTCTGGACCACGACTCCCACGTGAAGGGGGAGTTTTCCAGAGCCGACTCGCCGACCAACCAGGGCATCGATGAGCTGCTTCTCGGCGCCCTGGGGATAGCGTGTTCTCACAGGAACTACACTGATTGCAGCTTCGGGAACGGTACCTGAACAGAGGGCAAGGTGGGCCTTGTCGGCCAGGGCCTTGTTCAGCGCTGCGATAGCCACTTGTTTGTTGTTCTCAACGCCAATTAGAACATTCCTGACCTTGAGCACCGCTGCCATGACCAGGGCGCCTGCGATGAGCTGAGCGGGTCTGGTCTGCATAACTGCGTCATCGGCCGTGAGGTAGGGTTCGCACTCGCAGCCATTGAGAATAAGCGTATCGAGCTTGGCATCCTTGGGTGGCGAGAGCTTCACCTGAGTTGGGAACGCTGCTCCGCCCAGGCCGACGATTCCCGCTGCCTTGATGGCCTCGACGAAGCCCTCGGGGGTATCGAACGGTACCTTGCCATCGGCGACGAATTCTTTGGCGGGCGTGAAGTTCTTGTCGTTCATGATCTCGACAATAGGAACACGGTAAGCGCCGACGACGGGACCATCGAAGATACGCAGAACCTTTCCGGACACTGGGCTGTGGACGCAACTGGAGATTGGTCCGTCGAGGTCCGAGATGAGGTCACCCACTTTTACATCCTGGCCCTTGGCCACGACAACCTTTGAGGGTTTGCCGAGGTGTTGGGTCACGGCGACAAGCAGTTTGTCGGGCACCGGAACTTCTATGACCGGCAAGGCAGGGGCGAGTTCTTTGGCCTCACGGGGGTGAACTCCGCCTGTCTTGAATCCTGTACCTGCTCCGCTCATGCGACCACCTCCTTGGCTTCTGCCTTGGGCGGCAACTCGAAGTGCGCTCCGAGGATGGAGTGTTGCGGACATTTTTCGATGCAGGCGCCGCAGCGAGTGCACAGCTCCTGGTCAATAATGATTAGTTCGTCCTTGAGAGAGATGGCCTTGGTGGGGCAGGCCTTGACACAGAGCTGGCAGGTGATGCACCCGACCTGGCAGTACTTCTTGACTGGAGCGCCTCGGTCCTTGGAGCGGCACTCGCAGTACACCCTGGCGCCCTGGGGAATCATGGCGATGAGGTTTCGTGGGCAGGCCTTGACGCAGGCTCCGCAGGCCACGCACTTCTCCTCGATAACCTCGGCAACGCCATCAACGATGCGAATGGCGTCAAAGGTGCAGGCTGTGACGCAGCTGCCCAGGCCCATGCAGCCGTAGGGGCAGACCTTTGTTGCCGCAGTGACGAGATCGGCAGCGGTGCAGTCCTGAATGCCGTAGAAGGCTCCTTCGTTGAGGGCTTTGCTGTCGGTGCCCTTGCAGAAGATGTGGGCTACGGTTGGCGTTGTGCCCTTGGACTCCATACCCAGGATCTGGGCTATCCGGTTCTTGGTGGCTTGACCACCAGGGGGGCAGGTGCGGTCGGGGTCTCGTGTCTCGACCATGAACCGAGCGAACCCCGAGCATCCCGGGAAGCCGCATCCACCGCAGTTGTACTGGGGCAAGACCTCCTCGACTTCTTTGATGAGGGGGTTTTCGACCACAGCGAACTTCTTCGCCGCCACGACCAGCACTACCGCCAACACCCCCGACAAAGCTGCCAGGAAGAGCGCTGCCGTTACTACCGCTTGGACATCCACCTCAGTCCTCCTTGAGTGTCTCCTTGACAACGGGAAGGTGCGTCCCCAATTTGTTGGCTATGTACGCTGGCAGCAGTCCCAAAGGAAGCAGGACGAGCACGGCGAGCAAACCGCCCACAGATTGCGGAACACCAATGGCATCCGAGAGCCAGTAGGCTCCGGTGTAGCCACCCAGGAGCGTGCTTATACTCGGACAGAGGTAGAGCAGACAAGCGGTTTTCACCTTCCGTTCGGCGGAAAGAGCTACGAGCACCTTGTCTCCCGGGGAGACGTCGTGCTCGAGCCTGGCCTTCATGGTGTAGCTGGTCGTTCCATTCATGAACAGCGAACAGGTGCCTGAATGACCGCACCCCTGACATCGGTCCATCTCCATGATGAGGTCTGCGGTGCGGCCGTTCACGGAGAGCACAACGCCTTGCTGGAGTCCGGGCCGGAGTTCAGAGCAGTTGTCTGGAACGGAATGGCCAGCGGCCACGATTCGGCCGAGGCCTGGTGTGGCCGAATTGGAAAGGGAACCGTCTCTTGATGAGGATGAATCCATGGAAATCTCCAGTTCATGATCCCGGGGTGGTGCGGGGATGCTCATTTGCCCTCAAGGATCTGTTCCTTGAACTCCTGGCGGGCCTCGTTCTCCTGGCGCTCTTTCTTGTTCTTGAGGTAGACCTGAATGGCTTTCTTGTGGTCGTCATAGGTGGTTGAGAAGATGTGGCCACCAGAGCCATCACCGCTGGCGACGAAGAAGTAGAAGTCTGTCTTGCCTGGACCCACGCTGGCCTCAATGGCCCCTTTGGATGGGCTGCAGATTGGTCCGGGGGGTATGCCTTCGTGGGCGTAGGTGTTGTAGGGGTTAGCAGCATTTCGGCGGTCTGTGGGTGTGGGCACGGCACCTTGGCGCTCATGGGTGTATGTCAAGGTGGGGTCGGTCTCGAGCTTCATGGGCTTTCGCAAGCGGTTGTAGAACACAGATGAGACAAGGAACTTCTCGTGGGGCAAGGAGGTTTCCCGCTCGATGAGGCTGGCGATGGTGAGGAACTCGTGATCCGTGAGTGCGAACTGCTCCATGATCTTGCCATACTCTCTGATGCGCCGCTTCTTGGCCTCCCTAATCTCGTTTTGGGTGAGTTGCACCATCTTACCCAGGACGTTGTCCAGTTTCTGCCCAGGGGTGATGTAATAGGTTTCGGCGTAGAGCCACCCCTCCAGGGGAAAGAGCACCTTCTCTTTGGAGGGAGGCTCGGGGATGCCGATGCTGGTTGCGAACTCCCAACTGGTGGCCCGCTGGGTGAACTCTTCACGGGAGCAGAGGCCCGATGCGACAAAGGCCTCGGTGATCTGCCACATGTTGGCTCCCGGGCGAATGGTCACAACCATGTAGGGCACCGAGGGCCCCCGTGCGAGATTCTCGGCGATTTCGGCGGCGGACATGGTTGGGCTAAAA
>Ga0302238_1000454_pt1 | contig 41825 bp, 27 predicted proteins | sample AAG_UR_Asn_MG_FD_193527 | JGI IMG/M metagenome (GOLD analysis project Ga0302238, IMG submission 193527) | Enriched activated sludge microbial communities from anaerobic digester in WTTP, New Holstein, Wisconsin, United States - AAG_UR_Asn | ecosystem: Engineered > Bioreactor > Anaerobic >... | reverse complement strand
GTACCATTTCTATCATACTCTCGATTTTGGTAGTAAAATACTCTTGTTTCCGATTGTTGCCAGGTGAACCTTTGTCGCGTTGTTTTGTATAGCGGGATTTAAGCTGTTTTGTTGAAAATCCGTATGGCTTTTTCTTGTTTTTCCCTTCTTCTCCATGTAGCGAAAAATCAATTGCAAAAAAGCTTTTACCATCATGATAGCCTAAAAATAAACCCTTGAATGCCAATAGGCTTCTTTGTGCTACATGGGAAAACACCCTGCCTATTAGCTCTATGCACTTCCCGGTTTTGGGAAGGTCAGTATCATCAATTATCAGACAGCGAGGCAACTTATTATTACCATCAACATTGTTTATTTTTGTTTTTCTTATAAGTTGCATACTTAGTTTGTAAGATATTTTGCGCCAGGGAACATTAAAATCATTTAGTAATCTGTAAAAAACATCCTTACCGCACTTAAATGCCCAATATAAGGTTGATTGCCTATAATGCCAAATATCTTTTACTTCGAAAAACGGAAAAATCACAGCCAGCAACAACTTGTTAATATTTTTAAACTTGTTATTGCATTTGCTATCTATGCCCAATTGTTTTTCTGATAATGTCAAAGAACTTAAAATTGTCAAAACTGTATAAATTGCTTTTTCACTTGAAGTAAAAAAGTCTTTTATCTCTGAAATTATTGTTGTACTTTTGCGCTGCAGCATATTTTATCTTATTTGATTAATAAAGCAAAGTTATTGAATTTCAATAACATAACAAAATAAATATGCTGCTTTTTATCTCATCTTCAATTATTTATTGAACTTGCGAAAGTTAAGTTACTCAAATGAAAGAACGTCTTCAACCTGAAATGGCACAACATATTAACAGGTGGGAAAGCCCACCGACAATAAGATACTGGAATAGTAAAATTGATATTATGATCAATTTCGCTCAACAGCGTCCTTTCTATCAGCGTCAGCATATCAGAGATCATTTTGATATTGAAAGCGATATTAATGTAACATTGGATGTCAGCAATACTGAAGCAGGTTATATACGTATAAACACAATTAACATTACTCCTGACACTCCTGGCGTGCCGGAGGATACATATCCATGGACAGGTATTTATTTCCATAATATACCCATCGAAATTGAAGCAATAGCTGAACCCGGATTTGTATTTAGTCACTGGACCGGAAGCATTAATAGTGATGATGCGGTTTTGCAACTAACACCAACCGGAAATATTGAACTAACTGCCCATTTTACTGAACAACAGGCTCCCGGGTCAGAAATTATTCACTATTGGCATTTTAATACATTAAGTGGTACTATTGTTTCTGTTCAAACAGATTATTCAGCAATTACTCCCGGCATAATAACCTATCCCGGCACCGGCGATGGTTATATGGATGAACGCACACACCGGACACAGAACCCGGTTTCGAACCTTAATCTTTTAATGGGGCAATTACCCGACCAGGGAGCAGTGCTGAGAGTTAGAAATCCGTCAGATACAAGAAATCTTATAATTACATCGCCAACTACCGGTTTTGAAGGTATCAGCCTAATATTTGCAATTATGCGAACAAGCAACGGCGCACAAGGTCAGGAACTTTATCTTTCACCTGATGCTGGTGATAGCTGGACTTTTATTGATTCTTATAATGTGCCGGAACAACCGGGTTGGATCTTAAAAACTTTTGATCTTAATAGTTTTCCGGAAGCAAATGATAATCCTGATCTTCAATTTAAAATTATTTTCACCGGATCAAATGCTTCCAATACTTCAGGAAATGACCGGTTCGACAATATGAGCGTTCACGGTACACCAACGACACAACCTTTGGCATATTTCAGCAAGCCAACTGGTGATTTAAGTATGGTATCATCCTGGGGTAGTGAACCTGATGGAAGTGGTTCATCACCAGAAAGTTTCAGCAATAATAATATTAGCTGGTTTATTCATAACCGTATGGTAACAAATCTTGATAATGATTGGAATGTAAATGGTTCGGGATCAAAAGTTATAGCCGGAGACGGAATAAATGCAATGACATTAACTGTTAACGCATGGCTAAATGGACTATTGGACGTTTCGAACGGCACAACCCTTGTACTTAAAAATGAACAACAGCCTGTACTTGGGGAATTATCAGCCGGATCAACGGTAAAATTCATGAATAACGCAACTCTTATACCTTATAAGGAATTCAGTAATATTGTCATTTCAGGTATTGATCCTGTATTTTCAGAGAATGGAACTATCACTGTTAAAGGTAATCTTAACCTTGAAGGTGATGTGATGATGCCGGATGCCCGAGGAGCTGCACAATATAGTATTGTATTTAACGGCATGGGTGAGCAATTGATTGACACCGATGGCAATGTATTGAGGTCGTATAATATGAATTTTGAGAAAGAAGATGGAAATATCAGTTTTGCTATTGGTAGTATAATTTCAACTGATAATCAACTGACTTTTTATTTTACAAATGAGGCTATATTAAACGATAATGGAATTCTGATGTATGCAGGCAACAGTGTTAATATTGGAGGAAATCCTGATGCTTATGATTTTTCAGGCACATTAATACTTGCCGGAACTGAAGAAGGAATAGTTAATGGTTCAGGTTCAGGCAATAATTTTAACATACGCGAAACCAAGGATTTTAACAATAATGCAGTAGCTCCTTTAAATAATCTCATCATAAGGGTTGCAAATACTGGTGGAGAATTCCGATTACGTGACGGAACAACTAATGATTTTACTGTTAAAGGTAACCTGATTGTTGAATCCGGAGCTATCGGAAGGATAAGGTTTTACAATAATGATATATCTATTGGCGGCAACTTTATCGTTGAAGAAGGATTTGCCGGTACGATTGACGCAACCAAGTCCATTAGGTTTAATGGTGTAGATCAACAGCTAATTGAACTGAGCAAGATATTGAATACCCAAAAACTTATTATTGACGATCCTGCCGGTGTACAAATGGATGCAATAACAAATATAAGCTCTGAACTTATCTTTATGAACGGTATCCTGAACCTTTCAGAAAATTCAATGGTAAAGATGGGGCTGAATGCATCAACTACTGGATTTGACACTGACAAATACATCAATGGTCAGTTTGCAATAAAAACCAACAATGAACAGAGTCTGGAACTGTTCTTTCCGGTAGGAACTACAAGTTTGTATGCACCATTTATTTTTGAACCTGAACACGGCAACACCAATGAAACAGAATATATTGGCAGAGCGATTGACTTTGATCCTATGGGCTATGTTCTTGATGAAGAACTGGGTTCGTTGATAGAAAACAATTTGTATCAGTTGTCATTCTCAGGTAATCCTGATATTTTGGAAAGCAAAATCAAAATCTTATTCAATGAAGAGACAGCTAAATTAAATCCCGGACTTCTACGCATTGCAAAATTTGAAAATGACATGTGGATTAGTCTTGGAGGTTTGGTTGAAGGAAATAAAATATGTTCAACTGAAGAATTTACCCTTCCCGGCGTATTTGCACTTGCCAAAGCTAAAACTGAACTACCTGAGACATTATTGCTTCAGGGTCTCACATTCGGCAATACAACAGATACTTGTTTTGCTGCAATAAAAACAATTATCCTTGCCGGAAACGGTACTTCATTTATAGTTGAAAATGAAGCTATGGTAAACGTTGTTGCAGGAGAAAACATTATCTTCAATCCTGAGGTTCAGATAAATCATGGGGCAATATTCTATGCCTGGATTGATACCACCAACGAATATTGTGGTCAGGAAAAGAGCATAATAGCTGTAAATAATAATGATAGAGAACCAACAACTTCAATTAAAAACAAAGACGATGATGCCCTGCTGTTTAATGTTTATCCAAACCCCACGAATGGCAATCTTACAATAGTCTCGTTGTCAGGTAACGAATCATGCTTTTTTGAAGTTTACAATTTTACCGGCGAAAAATTATTAGGTAGGAATATCTCAGGATCAGGTAATTACACTCTAAACCTTAGTGAATATCCTGAGGGAATGTATTTATTGAGATTATTTGCCGGCAGTAATTTTGAAATTATAAAAATAGTCAAGCTCTAATATAAAATTGACTCTTTAGTTTAACCCTTATCTTAACCAATGGATATTGGAATTGTGCGGTATCAATTTGGTTGATTTGTTATCATTCATTATATTTCTAAAACAAGACTTACTTTTTCTAAATTTTTATTAACTTTGCTCTATTCACAATTAATTCATTATTCAATTTTAGTACTATGAAAATCAAATCATTATCTATTTTGGCATTATTTGCAGCTACTTTTTTAATTACAGGTTGCGGTTCTTCTGAACGCCAATTTAAAGGACTTGAGTTGTCAGGTGAAGACGATTTTGTTGAGTTCAACTTCTCGCCAGGATTCACAGCTAACAACAATTTCACTTTTGAAGCCTGGGTAAAAGTTCTAAGTAATATTACTCATTCAACTGTAATACTTGGACCTGCTAAAACTAATTTTGGTGCTTATGGACTTTATACTTTTCACGAAGGGAAACTATCTTTTGGAGTAAGAACAAAAGATAATCATGCTATTATTGAAACTCCGGATTTTATTCTCAATCAATGGCATCATATTGCAGGAGTTTTTAATGGTTCTGATAGTAAAGTATATTTTTATCTTGATGGTGAACTGGTTGCAACAAAAGTTCTGATGGATGGTGATATGGCATTATCCCAAAACAACCTTCTTATTAACGGCATAGAAGCGTTACGTGGAGAAGGCGTTAAAAGAGGTCGTTCGCAATTTATTATCAGCGATGCAAGGATCTGGAATATAGTACGCAATCAGGAGAAAATAAAAGAAGACATGCACAAAACCTTAACAGGTAAAGAAGCAGGCTTAATAGCTTACTGGCCGTTCAATGAAATGAAAGGTACTGTTGCCAATGATTTGACTAAAAATCAAAACCACGGCATCATTCATGGTGGGAAATGGCATAAAGGCAAATAACTGAATTGCAAATTACAATATAGATAATCCTAATCAAATAAGATGTTATAGTTTAAGCATCAACTGCTTAACAATGTTATTTCCAAACTGTTCCGGATGTTTCTGTATGCCACATTTTCAGGACATCCGGTTATGAATTTAATTTTCACTTTATGAACCAACATACAATACAAGAATCAAAATCAGGTATTGACGATAATTACCCTTTTGTAATTGCTAAGCTTTCAGAACATCTTAACGAAACAAAAAAACTATACCTGGAAGAAATAAAAACCATGCAGCAAAAGCATGAAGAAGCCTTGAACAAGCAGATAAAAGAACATGCAAATCAGATTGCTGATTTGAAAATGGAACAAAATATTGCCTTGTCTGATTTGGAATTTCGTTTCAAAACTTCATTAACCTGGCGCATAGGCTCAGTAATATTAAATATTTTTAAATTCATACGTAACTTCCTGTACAATCCTATCAGGTTTTTTAGCAGCTCCTCCTACCGGTTTAAAGACTTAGAACCAAAACCACGAAAAAAATTAATTGCTTATAGCAGGACGCAAACAGAGAAAATATCAGTAAAACCCCAGGAAAAACTGACTATTGATAAGAATAAGCTCACAATACTCGGTATTTTTGATACTTTCACCTACAATTGTTTTAAGTATGAATTCAATATCATTAATCCCACTCCTGAAACCTGGCAAAACATCATGCCCAAATATAAGATAGATGCATTATTTATTGAGTCGGCATGGGTAGGGAATAATGAAAGCTGGAGATACCAGATTGGAAGATATAACAACGAAGAAAACCGAAAACTCAAAGAATTAATTACTGAATCCAGGAAGAAAAAAATTCCTGTTATATTCTGGAATAAAGAAGATCCGGTTCATTTAGATCATTTTCTGGTAGCAGCAAAACTGGCAGATTTAATTTTTACTTCCGATGCCGATTGTATACCTAAGTATAAAAAAGAAGTTGGACATGATCGGGTATTTGCATTACCCTTCGCTGCTCAGGAAATCATTCATAATCCGGTTAGAATAGGGCAACGAACCGGTAATGTATGTTTTGCAGGAACTTATTATAGTCAAAGATATCCTGATCGCAAAGATGATATGGAGACAATACTTAAACCTGCACTGGATTTTGATTTGGATATTTATGACAGAAACCTTGGCAGAACGGATAAAAATGCTGAACAATTAAGATTTCCCGATATCTACAAAAGTGCTGTTAAAGGCAAACTGGAATATGACCAGATGCTTGAAGCTTATAAACAATATAAAGTTTTTCTTAATGTAAACTCAGTAAGAGAATCTCCAACTATGTTTGCACGAAGGGTATTTGAGCTGATTGCTTGCGGTACGCCGGTTATCAGTACTTATTCTAAAGGAATAATATCAATACTTGGAGAAGAAACTGTCCTGATTGCTGAAAATGAATCTGATACACGTAATCATCTTAATAAACTATTAAATGATGATTATTATTGGTGGAAAATATCACTCGAAGGATTACGTATTGTGCATGAATCCCATACATACCACCATCGTGCAAAATATATACTGGATAAAGCAGGGTTGCGCTTAAACGAAAAAAGCTCAATATCCTTCATTGTCCTTGCTCAGATTTCCTCAAATGAAGAACTGAAATATCTATTAAAAATTCTAAAAGAACAACACTATCAAAATTTTGAAATATTACTTGTATTAAAAGATAAAGAGCAGTCAATCAATATTGATCATGAAAAGATCAAAGCAATATTTTCTGAAAAACGAGTCAAAACATACAATAATACTAGTTTGATGGAGAATATTGAAATTTTGAATGACTATAAAGGCAATTATGTTGCATTATTCAACCCTAATAATTTTTATGGTAAAAATTACCTGCGTGATTATGCTTTGGCAATTAAATATAGTGGCGCTGAAAGCCTGGGGAAAAAATCGCATTTTATATTTACTGGCAATGAACAAATATTATTAAAAAATAAGGGATGTGAATATAATTATATGGCTGATGTGCCTACTGGTAGCCTTATAATTCATAAAGCAAAACTTGATATTAATACTATTAAAACATTATTGTATCAAGACACCTTCTTTGATTTTGAAATAAGAATACTTTCAATTGATCCATTTAATCTTATCTTAAATGGCGGAACTATTGAAAGGATACATCAACAACAAATTGAAATCTGATTTTCTAATAATATAATAATCCTGAAGTTGATCTGATTAGATAACTCACTCCTGCCCTTTCTTTTGGATTGTTATGCTAACATGCTTTACAAAGCACATGTAGGTTAATTTCTTATTGCAATTAAGCGGTTAAAATCATATATACTGATTTATTTAAATTAAAATCTTTCTTATAAATTAATCAGCTTAACAATATGTTTTTAAGTTATTTTATTAAGCGATTTGAAAAGTTTATAAAATCATACTTAGTTGTTATATTATTATTACTTTTTTCTCCACTCTACAGTTCGAAGTATGATTCTATAAAATATTCCTTCCCTAAAATTGCTATTCGGAAATTAGTGCAGGATTTCGATAGAGAATACTTCCCTTTGTTTTTGCGTACTCTTGATGAAATGAGGAATAATGACACAATGCTAATAAACAAATATTTTAATCGTAAGGAAAGAATCCAATCCAAAATCCAACATGTCCCAAATCTTGATAAATATGAATCAATAATCGAGCCTGTATATATTTTTCCGAATGATCGTTCTATTAAATATAATGTAACCTTTCCAATAAAATGGAATGATCCCAACTATTCAGATCCGTCATGGAATTTGTGGTACAAATCATTGGTTTGGATTAAGCCTTATATTATTAGTAATAACAATGACTCTACATTAACCGGATTTAAAATAATAAATGACTATCTCTTATCATTTAGTGTTTATCCGGAAAGTTCTTGCAGGTTTATTTTTGGAGATCATGCATGTGCAGAAAGAATTAAAATTCTAACTCTTGCCTATAATAAATATTTTCAGGGCGGCTATTATAATCCTGACTTTGAGCATAGATTGTTAAATGCAATTTTATATCATATTTTCTATATGGTATCTCTTGAGCAATATGCTTCATGGCATAATCATGGTATATTAACTGATGAAGGTTTAATATTCTCTTTAAAAGATTTAGATATATTTAATCTTCAAGAATATTTTATAAATTTTGCTTTCAAACGCATTTTTGAACAGTACAAGTTTAGCTTGACTGAGGAAGGTATTCACAAAGAACACTCTCCATGTTATCATCATACTTTTACTAGAAAAATGAATAATATTATTCAAGTTGCAAAGGAACTTAATATTGAAATTCCCGCAAAAATCATTGATCTAAATAATAAAGCTAATACTTACTTAAAATATATAGATGTTTCCAGGTATGACATCCCTATTGGAAACTGTAAAAGTAGCTTTGTTCCATACAAAATACAATCAGCTTCTTCAAAAAACACCTTTAAGCATGGAATTAAAGTTTTTCCTAAATCCGGTTGGGTTTTTATTAGAGACTCTACAATGTCTATTAGTATTATTGCTCAAGCCAATTTTCATTCTTATTCGCTTTATCATCAGCATGAGACTTCTTTCATTTTAAATATTGATGGCCTTGATTTTATAATAGATCCAGGAATTTTTTCATTAGATAAAACTTCGCCATATCATGATTTTATGACGAAATCACGAGCGCATAACGTTTTATTATTAAATGACCAGGATTTTAATTCCAATAAAAATAGTTTTGGTCTTGCAGGCATAACAAGATATTATCCTTTTAATGGCGAGGATAGCATTAACAGTAATATTATTGTTGAGATGACACATCCACATTATAATGATCTAGGTGTTAAACTTCATAGACAATTAGCTTTTATTGAATCAAATACGATAATTGTAAAAGATATAGTTACTTCAGATTCTATATACAAGTGCTCGCAACTTTTTCATTTGAGAGCTGGAGCGATTATCAACAATTCTAAGAAAGGCATAAATATTTCGTGGAAAGATCAGCCTTACAATCTTATTTTTAAATTTAAAGGTGAGTATGATATTATTGAAGGGCAAATGAATCCAGTTCAGGGATGGTACTTTCCAAAATGGAATTTAGCTGAGCCAAATCCAGTGCTAGTTATTCATCAGGAACCTTGTACAGGTGAAATTGAAACAAGTATAGAAATTACGACAAAAAATCGGTTAAAAAGCCAAAAAATAAAGCCAAAGGATCTTTTTAAAAAACTTGATACTCAGGAAAAAAGAAAATTAGTTCATCAGCCATTGCCAAGTAAATGGACTCCTAGACGCTGATAACTATAAAATTATTAAAATATTATAATCCATTATGATCAAGCTCAAATCTTATCTATTAAACATTAACTCTTTCATTAAGAATCCACATCGAAGATATAATGAATATAAACACTTAAAAAAACTAAGAAATAAAATCAAACTTAAGGAATTACCCAAAAGAGTTGAATTAGAAAAAAAATACAGCCATTTACAATATGGTGTAAGCGTTGTAATAGGGACATATAAAGGAGAGGCAGTGATTGACCGTTGCCTCGAAAGTCTGAAAAGACAAACGCTTAAACATTCTCTATTTGAAATAATATTCATAATAAATGGTGAAAGAGACAATACAGATAAAAAAATTGAAAGTGCTTTCAGTGGAATGCCCACTATTGATTATACAATACTCTATGCTGAAAAGCCAAGCCTGTCAGCTGCCAGAAATATTGGTTTCAAAACCGCAAAGAAGCAATTTGCATGTTTCCTTGATGACGATGATTTCTTCTCAGATAACTACTTAAAAGAGATGCTTGCTCTTTGTGACAATTATTCAATAGTTTTTTCTCAAATTATTGATATAGATGAGAACGGGAACTTGGATCCAAATAATAAAGTTAATCAGGAGATTTTCAGGCACAGAGTAGTTCAGGCTACATCAATGCAAAAATTAATCAGAGGAATTACTATGAGTGGCGGAAAAATGTTTCCGACCATTATGGTTAAAGACCATCTTTTTGACGAGGCTCTAAGAAATGGTGAGGATGTCGTGTATTTTACCCAATTATTTTCAAATTGGGATTTTAAATTCAAAGTAGCCAGACCAAGAAAAAAAGTAATTTACTATCGCTTGATTCGATCAAATTCAATGTCCAGACAAAAACTATCCTATCAATTTAATATTCTGGAGAGAATAGAAGTACTGAAACACTTACAAAAACAATTTGATAAAGCTGAATATGAACACAGGAAAAGTTTTATTGATCTTAAAATGAAGGCACAGGTTGGTTTTATCCGACAATACTTAAAAAAGTATGAAGATCAGCGTCAGAATGTTTATAATGATATAATAAAAGCAAAACTGATTAATTTCCCATATAGCATGTTTAATAACAGAAAAGGAAAAAAATTGGTGGCTGCTTACTGCTTTCCTCCATACGTTGATACCAGTGGTGTTGTTGTATCGAAAAGAATACGCATGGATGGTGAAATTATTGATGTAATATACAATAAAATGGATACCCGTCGTGCAATAAATCATAATCTTTCACTTATTGCCAATGAATATATTGATGAGAAATTTGAACTTGATACACCAACAACATTTTCTGAATGGCAAGGAATGAATGATTATATGGACAGAGGACTTGAAATTATAATGAAACAGGTTGAAAAAAAAGGGCACTATAAGAAAATATATAGCAGGGCTATGTGGCCGGCTTCACATTTTCTGGCTTATACCTATAAAATGCAGCATAAAAAAGCGCAATGGACTGCTGAGTTTTCAGACCCTGTAATCTATAATATTCATGGACAGGAACGTAAAGGAAATATAACAAATAAAGACTTCCTTGAAATGATCAAAAAAGAACTGGAAAAGAAAAAATTGCCATTCTACAAAAGTGAAAATATTTATTTCTGGTGCGAATATCTATGCTATGCTTTTGCCGATACTATTCTTTTTACTAATGAAAATCAAAAACAATACATGCTTGACCGTTTTCCAATACAGGAGATCAAACCTATGGTATTGGAGAAACATATTACAAGTCCACATCCTGTATTAGATAATATGTTCTATCATATTCATGAGAGTGATTATAATATTGAAAACAAATATGTTAACCTTGCTTATTTTGGTGCATTTTATCAAACCAGAAAATTAAATGAACTAGTTAAAGCAGTAGAAGAATTAGACGAGGGAGATAGAGATTTAATTAAGATTCATGTATTCACAGAGAATTCTGATATGTTTATTAAAGAAATCAAAGGCAGCAGCCTTGAATCTGTTTTTCTGGTCAATCCTTATGCAGATTTTTTTGAATTTTTGAATTTAACAAAGAAATTTGATTGCCTGATCGTTAACGATGCTGCGACAAAAACGGTTAAAGAAATAAACCCATATCTACCTTCAAAACTTAGCGATTATCTTGGCAGCGGTACCCCAATTTGGGGCTTATATGAAGAAGGCAGCTCTTTAAGCAAGTATGATCTTACTTACAAATCAATTTTAGGAGATATTGCTGATACAAAAAGGGTGCTTGAGCAAATAATCAAAAATAAAGTCAAAGAGATAACATATTCATAATTATGAACTAATTTAGCAATCTAATAATTATTAACCTGTAAGCTTTTATGAAAAAGAGGATATTATTTATTGGTCACGATTTAAAATTTCTTAAGCATATCGTTAATTATTTTTCAGCAAAAGAGGAATATGAAACTGATACCTTTACTTATCCCGGTCATACAATTAGAGATTTTAAAGCTCTTACCAGGAAATTATTTAATTACGATATTATCTTTTGTGAGTGGGGGCTGGGAAATCTTAGCTGGTTGTCGAAAAACAAGTTCTCAGATCAAAAGATAATTGTTCGGATACACGCTCAGGAGTTTAACACTGAATATTTAAGAAACAGTTCATGGAATAATGTTGATAAGGTTATTTTTGTCGGACCACATAAACTTGATTTATTTACAGACCTGTTTCCTGATTTCGCGGATAAAACAGAATTGATCTATAATTTAGTTGATACAGAAATCTTTAATTTACCTAAAACCCCGGAACATCAATTTAATCTTGGTTTACTAGGGATTTTACCTAAATCGAAAGCTCCAAATTTGGCTATAGATATTTTCAAGCAACTAAGAAATTATGACTTAAATTACAAACTCTTTATTAAAAGTAAAAAACCTGAAGAACTGGATTGGGTATTAAAAAGAGAAGATGAAAAAGCTTTTTACGATAAATTTTATGAAGAAATTATAAAACAAAACCTGCAAGATTCAATTGTTTGGGAACCTCATGGAACAGATGTTCATGATTGGTTCAGAAAAATTGGCTTTATACTGTCTCCCAGTGAATTTGAATCATTTCACCTGGCAATACCCGAAGGAATGTCATCAGGAGCTATACCAATAATCCGAAATTGGGAAGGTGCTGACAGAATATATCCCAAAAAGTTTATTTTCAATGATATTGAAGGTGCTGTATCTCTGATAAGAAAATATAGTGATGAGTCGCTGCTAAGCAAAGAAGCACAGAGATTAAAGGATTTTGCAGCACATAAGTTTGGATTGCCAGTAATATTGACAAAATACGATAAGCTTATTGCTGAAGTAGCAAACTCAATTGATACTAAAACTACTACACCAATTCTGCGAAATTTATGCCGGGATCTAAATCAGGAACAGAAACAGGAAAACGAAGCTCTTAGCAATCAAATCAATGAATTATCGAAAAATAACACACTGGCTAAAACCGAAATTGATAGTTACCGCGAGCAATTGAAGGATTCAGAAACAAAGCAAAAAGAGATGCAGCAGAATCTCCATGAGCTTAAAAATGAATTTAAAACACAAACTAAAAAAATGGATACCTTTATTGGAGTAGCTGATGAGCTAAAAATTCAATTGCAGGAAAGCAGAGCAAGAGAAAATCAATATGCCGAAACTATAAAAGAACAAAGAGAAAAAGAAAAATTGTACTCAAATTCCATTAAAGAGCTTACAGAAAAAGAAAAACAGTACTCAAATTCCATTAAAGAGCTTACAGAAAAAGAAAATCAACTTAATGAACAAATTGCTAAACTTTTAAAAGACAGAGAGCAACAAAATAAGACTCTGGAAAACATTAAACAGGAAAATGATGCATTGATTGATAAATTGAATAGGTCAATAAATGATTTGATCTCAACTCAGAAAATAAAACTAACAGAAAAGGATACTTTAATAACTGAACTTAACCGGCAAAACAGTGAATTCAATGCTTTGATCAATCAGTTAAAACAAAATATAGATGATTTACGTGAAGAAATCAATTCTACTCAGGCAAATCTGAATGAAAAAGAAAACCTGCTTAATTATCAGTTGTTAAGAAATAAAGAACAGCAGCAATATATAACTTATCTTGAAAAAAGGTTTTCAAACAAAATAATAGGTATTATCAGAAAGAAAATAAAAAAATAATTATCCATGCATAAATTAAAGATTATAAGTGTTGTTGGCACTCGTCCCAACTTTATTAAAGTAGCTCCGTTATGCAGGGCTTTCGGGAAATATTCTGACAGTATAGAACATCTGTTATGTCATACCGGACAGCATTCTGATGCTATGATGTCAGATGTGTTTTTTAAGGACTTAGGCATGCCTCAGCCCGATTTTTATCTCGATATAAACAATGGCACTCATGGTGAGATAACGGGTCGTATAATTATTGCATTTGAAAAAATACTGATGCAGGAAAAACCTGATATGGTATTAGTTGTTGGAGACGTAAATTCAACTATGGCTTGCGCGCTGGCAGCAGTAAAACTGGGAATAAAGGTTGCCCATGTTGAATCAGGATTACGCAGTAATGACCGGGCTATGCCTGAAGAAATCAACCGGCTTGTTACTGACGCAATTGCTGACTATTTGTTTGTAACAGAAAAAAGCGGAATTGAGAACCTACAACGTGAAGGAGTTGCTTCCAATAAAGTTTTTATGACCGGCAATGTAATGATTGACAGTTTGGTTTATCTACAAGATAAAATTGCTGCTTCAGATATACATCAGAGGCTTAGTCTTACCCGTAATCAATATATTCTGGTTACATTTCATCGCCCATCAAATGTTGATACAATTGAGAATCTGATGTCACTTATAGATTTCCTTAATGATCTGTCAGAGAAATTACCGGTCGTATTTCCGATACATCCCCGCACTTTAAGGAACATTAACGCATTTGGACTATATGATAAAATCAAAACAGGTGTTAAACTTATTGAACCTGTTGGCTATCTTGATTTTCAAAGTTTAACCCGCTTTGCCACTATAGTAGTTACTGATAGTGGTGGAATTCAGGAAGAAACCACTTATCTGGGAGTTCAGTGTATTACTGTACGTAATAATACAGAGCGACCGGTAACAGTAGATATTGGAACCAATCAACTTTGCGGAACAGACCTTGACTATGTAACCCAAAAAGTAAATAAGATCCTTCAGGGTAATATAAAGAAAGGTGCAATACCTGAATTATGGGATGGGAAAGCTGCTGAAAGAATTGCTGAAATAATTTACCGGAAATTAAAATAATACTTTTGTTCCATGTATATGCTTCTGATCATTTTACCTTACTTTGCTTTTGGATAGCTTCTATTTATATCATGCTTCAATCAATGTATACAAATAAGCTATCTGCAATATCTAAACAATTAATAAATAAATATAAAAACAATTAAACATTATCACTATGTGTGGAATAGTAGCATATATAGGTCATCGTCAGGCATACCCCTTGCTGATGAAAGGCTTGCACCGACTTGAATACAGGGGGTACGACAGTGTAGGAGTTGCCATTCTCGACGGCGACATACAACTTTATAAAAAGCACGGTAAAATTTCTGAATTAGAAAAACAAATTGAAGGTAAAAAGCTTACAGGCAACCTTGGAATGGCTCATACCCGTTGGGCGACACATGGGGAACCAAACGACATCAATGCACATCCTCATTATTCTTCAACCCATAATCTCGCTATAATTCACAATGGTATTATTGAGAATTACACATTACTGAAAAAAGAACTCAAATCAAGAGGTTATAAGTTTGAAAGTGAAACTGATACTGAAGTATTGATCCATTTGATTGAGGATATCATGCTTAATGAACAGGTTGATCTTACAAAGGCAATACAAATGGCTTTGAACCAGGTTGTGGGTGCATATGCCATAGTAGTTTTATCAAAAAATGATCCTGATCTGCTGATTGCTGCCCGAAAAGCCAGTTCATTAATTGTGGGAATAGGCGAAGGTGAGTTTTTTATTGCATCCGATGCCACTCCAATAATTGATTATACCCACGATGTTGTGTATCTCGAAGACGAAGAAATTGCCATTATAAATAGAAAAGATGGCTTAAAAATCAAAACAGTGGCAAATGTGGAGAAAACGCCTTATCTACAAAAACTTGAACTCAGCCTGAACCAACTGGAAAAAGGCGGTTTCGACCATTTTATGCTTAAGGAGATTTATGAACAGCCACGTTCAATCCGCGATAGTATGCGGGGAAGGGTAAAATTAAATGAAGGGATAGTAACACTTGGCGGTATCCTTGAATATGAAAAAAAACTGGTGAATGCGCGCAGAATAATCATTGTGGCATGTGGCACTTCCTGGCATGCAGGGCTTGTTGGTGAGTATCTTATTGAAGAATTGGCCAGAATACCGGTAGAAGTAGAATACGCTTCTGAGTTTCGTTACCGTAATCCGGTAATTTATGAAGATGATGTGGTGATTGCGATCTCACAATCCGGTGAAACTGCTGATACCCTCACAGCAATAGAACTGGCAAAATCACGAGGTGCAACTATTATTGGAATATGTAATGTGGTTGGCAGCTCTATTGCCAGAACAACACATGCCGGTTCATATACACATGCCGGACCTGAAATCGGAATTGCTTCTACAAAAGCATTTACAGCACAGGTAACCATCCTTGTAATGCTTGCACTGAGGCTTGCAAATCAGCGCGGTGCAATTGCCAACTCAAGGTTTCACCATCTTCTGCATGAACTTGATGCTATACCCGGAAAAGTTGAACAGGTATTAAAATTAGATAATCTAATTAAAAAAATTGCAGAAAAATTTCAGAACACAAAAAACGCTCTTTATCTGGGAAGAGGATGTAATTTTCCGGTAGCCCTGGAAGGTGCGCTGAAGTTAAAAGAAATATCATACATACATGCTGAAGGATATCCTGCTGCTGAAATGAAACACGGTCCCATCGCATTGATTGATCAGGAGATGCCAGTGGTGATTGTAGCCACTAACAAAACCATTTACGATAAAGTTGTCAGTAATATTCAGGAAGTTAAGGCGCGAAAGGGTGTTGTAATAGCTATTGTTAACGAAGGCGATGAAATAATAGGTAAAATGGCAGATTACTCAATTGAAATCCCGGAAACTGACGAATTGCTTTCTCCACTGCTTGCAACAATACCATTACAACTTTTATCGTATCATATAGCAGTATTAAGAGGTACTAATGTTGATCAGCCGCGAAATCTGACAAAATCAGTAACCGTTGAGTAATATATTCAGGTTTTATGCAAACTCACGTTCATCTCATCGAAAAAATAAATGCTCTCAGGGCAATGAATATAACCGGAACTTTGCATGCCAGTCTTGCATCAGTTCCGGAAAGAACTGACACTCTCAGGAAAGCCGTATTAAGTCTTATTCCTCAGATTGACATACTGCACGTCTTTTTACAGGATTTCGACAATATTCCGGATTTTCTTGATCATGAAAAAATATTCATCACCCGCTCCCAGGATTTTGGCAAATTGGGGGAATGTGGAAAATATTATTGGATTGGTGAGTTTTCTGCCTTTCACTTTATGGTTTCTGACAGTTATGTATATCCGGATAATTATATTGAAATAATGAAAGGTAAGATTCTGGAATATAAGAAAAAAGCCGTGATTTGTTGCGGAGGATATAAATTGACAGAACATTATGAATCACTATCCTCGTCAGGAAAATTCTTCACTGCCAGTTCCGTTTCAGAAAATGATTTTGAGCTTGAAATACCTGATGATGCTTGTATGGCATTTCATAGCGATACTATCAGTGTAAGCTGGCATCATTTTTATCAGCCTTTGTTATCATCAGTATGGTTTGCTATTCTGGCAAAACAGCAAAATATTCCCATTATTTGTATCTCACATCCGGGGGATTGGATCAGGACATCTGTTGAAAAGCATAAAAACAATCTGGAAGCTGCAGGGCATTTTACTGATTTTTTAATTGATGCATGGTTCAATAAACATGAGCATCATTTTGATTGTTCGCATATTAATTCGTGTTTTGACCGTATTTATGTAATGAACCTCGACAGAAGGAATGATCGCTGGGAAAAATTAGTGAAACGTACACAAAAGCATGGTATCAATGTTACCCGCTTTCCTGCCGTTGACGGCTATCGCGAACTTGTAAAAAGCCAGTGGAATAAATATTTTAACAGCGGTATCATTACTATTCCTGAAGGCATTGAACCTATCACTACTTTTAAGGACAAATACCTGAATTACAGGCATTATTTCACCAGAATACATTTTATGGAAACAAAGCTTGGCAGAAAGGCAATACAAAGTCCGGGCGCCTGGGGATATGCACTGTCATATATAAGTATTTTAACCGAGGCAATCAGGCAAAAATACGACAGAATAATGATACTTGATGATGACGTGCTTTTACACAAGGATTTTAATCAAGAGTTTGCCAAAAGGATGGACTTTCTGCCCAATGACTGGCTATTGATAATGCTTGGTGCAATGCAACATAACTGGAATACCCCATTCATTGACTGGGAAAATGATCTGTTTTATCACTGTCATGGCTCAAGTATTGCTTCTCATGCTGTCGGTATTGATAAAAAAGTATTTTTACCAATACTATTTTATTCTGAAAAATTAGATTTGCCCATTGATGAAGGAGCTATCTACCATATTCAGAATGTTTATGATAAACGATCATATGTGTTTTACCCAAATCTTGCAATCCAGGATATTGTGGATAGTGATATCAGCTCATCAGTAATAGCCAGTGATGATGTGGAACAAAAAAGTAAACTTTTCAGATGGGATTTTACAAAATATGATCTCTGACAGTACTAAAATACTGGTTTACTGTAAGAAGTTAAAACAATGTCGAAAATTTACAAAAGTGAAGAGCCGGTAAAATTTTTATTCTTTACCAATTATAAGGTAATGAATTCTAATCTTGCCAATATTTTGAGATATTATTTCCCAAATATTCGGATGTTCACATCCAATGCAAACCTTCCTGATTATAAAGAGTATATTAAACTGGCTATTGTGAGAAATCCTTATGACAGATTATTATCCTTGTTTAATGATAAATGTCGCGCTCATCCTTTTAAAGTTCGGAATCGTGATCATAAAATATTCCTTCAGAAAAGTCAGGCGCAAATCCTTTCAACATATGCTGAATTGAAAGGGATACCTTTTGACATTGTTAGTATTGAAAAAGAAATAGCAATAAATTCAGAAGAATATAAAAGTCTGTTAAAAAACTTTGAAATACTTGAGACCATTACATTTTCTGAGTTTGTCACCATTACTGAGACTTTGTTTACAAGAGATTATATGGATGCGCATTTTGCTCCACAATCTGAAATTATGATGCTTGAAAACCATCTTTTAATTGATCATTATTTCAAACTTGAAAACATCAGTGAATCATGGGCAGATATGTGTAAATTAATCTCAACTGATATGATTTTACCAGGAGGCATGAACCGTACTAATTTTGAAGGACCGGATAAATACAAAAGATATTATGATGATAGTCTTAAAACAAGAGTATTCCGATTGTATCAAAATGATTTTGAAAACTTTAACTATTCCTCAGAAATAAACATTAAGGTGAAAAATAATGAATAACTGCCTGATCCTGGGTTTTGGTCGCAGTGGAACCAGCCTACTAGGAGGTTTACTACACCATTCCGGCTACTTTTCAGGAAATCATCTTCATCCTGCACGTGAATCGAATCCGAAAGGTTTTTATGAGGATGTTGTCATTAACAGAATTAATGAACATATTCTGGAAAACTATGATTACTCAAAGCAGTATTCTGATTTCCCGATTTATTCAAAGCCTTATTCTCCTTTCTCACCACGGCAGGGGCATCGCTGGCTCACATATATAAAAGCAGGAACAAATATTAACTGCAATAACCCGGAAATTATTCAGAGATTGATCAACACTATAAATTGCAATAAGGTATTTGCATATAAAGACCCAAGATTCAGCTATACATTGTCGGTATGGCTACCTCATCTGCCCGCTAACATACGGTTTCTTTGTATTTTCCGGAATCCTGTTTCAGTTGCAAAAAGTGTGGTCAGAGAATGCGAAAGCATGGATTATCTAAAAGATTTTCACATTGATCAGAACCTGGTTTATGATCTTTGGTATCAAAGCTATACTAATCTGCTTTTGTTAATTAACAAATACAAACTGGATAAAAAAGCACTTTTTATTCCTTATGAGGGTTTGATAAACGGCAAATATCTTCAAAATATTTCAACATATCTTAACGCTGAAATACATGCTGATTTTATTGATCCTGAACTGCAAAGGAGTAAAAACAAAGAAGCAATACCTGATATTTTAAGACCACTTTACAACAAATTGATGGAGTTTGTACCACACTGATACTTAGTACAATAAAACTCCTTTTTATAATATTTTCTTTTTCCTCCGGATGGCAAAAAATATACCTGACCTTAGTATAATAATGCCAGTTTTCAATTCAGAAAACTATATCGCCGAAACCATCAGAAGTCTGCTTGCACAATCGTACCAAGATTTTGAACTAATTATCATTAACGATGGCTCTGAAGACAATTCTGCAGATATAATAAGTACATTCAAAGATAGCAGAATAAGATTTTTCAATAATCCGACAAATAAAGGTATTGTCTATTCCAGAAACAAAGGCCTTACCGAAGCCCGTGGTAAATATATAGCACCTTTCGATGCTGATGATCTGGCAAGAAAAGATAAATTTGAAAAACAAATCCAATTCCTTAAAAAAAATCCGGATTTTGGAATGATTGGTTCCTGGGTACTATTAATTGATAAAAATGGTAAACAATTAAAAAAAAAGTGGAAATTAAATGCACCTCCGAATAGGATCCCTTCTATCCTGTTATTCAGAAATTATTTTGCCCAACCAGCCGTAGTAATACGTAGAGAAGCAGTTCCACTGCACGGTTATGTTCAGGGTTATGATATCGGTGAAGATTACATAATGTGGCACGAAATAACTGAAAAATTCAAAACCTGGAATTACCCCGAATACCTCATAAAATGCAGAATACACCCGGACAGTACAATGCATAGGGAAATTCACAATATGGCTGCCAGAGAGAAAAAAATTTATGAAACAATTTATAAAGCATTTGATTTTAAACTTTCAGAACAACAATTGGATTTATTACTGATAATTAAAAACAATATGTCTCGTATTAGTCCCGATATTTTGCAAAAAACTGAAGACTTCCTGATCAATATTCTGACAAGAAATAAAGAAATAAAAAAATATGATCAACATGAACTTATGAAAGTCATATACGACCGTTGGTTGAAAATGTACCTTAAGGCCCAGCCATTATCATGGAAGGCATTACAAAAATTCATATTCTCACCCCTTCAATTAAAAATGATTGGGAATCTCCTTCCTTAACGCTATTTTATTAACTAACAAAAGTCCTGTCAGTTCAGATCATTTCTTTAGTTTCTTAGAAAAAAGGGCGTACAAGATCAATACAATGCCAATGATGGTACCGGTTATCTGTCCTGCACCAAAACCGGGATTAATACCTAACCCGATATAATCAATAATGAGCGAAACGATCAAAATGATGATACCAACAATGAGTAATACTCTTTTATTCATAAATACTCCTTCCAATTGTTTATTTTATCGTGAGACGCAAATATATGAAAATATGTTTCTGATAACCAAATAATTTAAAACTCAAATTTATTAATTCCTTATTTTCAGATTATAAAAATCATAATTTAGTTTTTATGAAACCAGTTGCCGATGTTTCCATTTTAGCTGCCAATTATAATAATGGCAGGTATTTATCAGCATTTATTGAAAGCGTTGACAACTCTGAATGGCTTCCGAAAGAACTAATAATTATTGATGATGGTTCAAAAGATGACTCAAAACAGATATTGGAAAGTTTTCGGTATCTGGAATATTTAAAGACCATTTATTTTGAATATAATAAAGGATTTACTGATGCATTAAATGCAGGGCTTGATATCGCTCAGGGAAAATATATAATGCGTGCCGACCCTGATGATATATTACTACCCAACCGGATAAAAGTGCAGTATGAATACATGGAAAATAATTCCGGCATTGATATATTAGGGTCAAACGTTTTGTATTTCAACGACCAGGATGGCTCTATTATTAACTCGTCCAATTTCCCCATTGATCATGATACTATCACTAAAAGATTCAGAAAAGGAGAACACGGGGTGCAACATCCCTCAGTAATCATCAAAGCGGAAGTATATAAGAAATATCGCTATCAAAAAATATTTCCTGCCGAAGATTATGAGATATTTTCACGTATGGCAAGAGATAAATACCAGTTTACTAATATTCCTGAACCATTATATAGAATGAGGGTACACGCTGGTAGTTCAACAAGCAATATAAAACTGAAAGACATTAAACAGACCTTTTTCTTTCGCGATCAGATTTTCGGTACTAAAACAAGTAAACTAAGAATCTGGCTATATTATAAACATATATACTATTACCGTAAGTTTCAATTGTGCAATAATAGCTTCAAAAAATCTTTCTTTGTAGCATTATCAGCTATATTTTATCCCGGAAAGGTCTTTAAAAGATTTTTTACTTAGCAATTAAGCAAAGCATTAAATTTTATAAATCACTGAAACACGGTGTTTTTTTTGGTATTCTCACTATTTAGGAAATAGCTTAGCAATGGTCCTCCAATTTTTAAAGTCTTCTCATTTATAATAAACCTATCCGGACTATAACTCTTTGGTTTAATATTTTCTTTTGCAAATTGAAATATCTCATTTGGTATCTCTAACCCTATAAATGCAAAAATCCTTTCTATTGATTCATTAGTATGATTAGTTAAAGCAGAATAAGAGAGCTCAATGTAGCGGCTTTTATCAATTTTTTTTAAAAAATCAACTGTTGATTCAATGCTTAATCTCCATTCCATAAGCCCCTTATCAAAGTAGCTCTCGCAAATATCCGGGATATATTCAGTTTCTTCTTTTGATTTTGCATACTCAATGAGTTTGATAAGTTTATACTTCTCCTTACCAAACCACTTTCCGTTAATACATCTTTCTTCAATGGACTTCGCTACCTCCAAGCCATTTCTAAAAATATGAATATATCTTGCGTCTGGGAAGGTTTTATCAATAAATGATAATCTAAAAGTATTAATAGGTAATTTTTCCATTAATATATTTTTATTTTGTTGCTTTAGCATTTGATCAAATGAATCCAACAAAATATTACTTTTAGTCGTATCTATGTCATTCTCAGTCCATACTAATTTACTACCAATAGTTTTGGCATCTTTTGACCAAATATCTGTTTGTGGATATGCTTTACGCCATAAGTCTCTGGGTTCTCTTAAATATAATACTTCCGGATGCTGTGAGATCAAAGTACCTAAAATACTTGTTCCTGATCTGCCACAACCGATGATAAAGAAATACTTATTTCTCATTAAGATCAATTATAAATCAATGTTTTAACAACCTGAAATATTAAAAATATACTAAAAAGATCAAACTAAAAACAAACGAAACAAAATCTCAATAAATTTCTAACGATTTAAGTTAAAGGCTAATCCTTACTCTAAAAAGCAAAGTTAGGATTTTATTTGAATGGTTATTAAGAGAAAATAGATTAATAGATTATAATCAATGAAAATAGGAATACTGGGAAGTCGTGGAATACCTAATCATTATGGAGGGTTTGAGCAGTTTGCTGAGTTTCTCGCCCCGGAATTGGTGAAGCTTGGAGCAGAAGTCTGGGTGTATAATTCCCATACTCATCCCTATCGTGAAAAGACCTGGAAGGGCGTCAATCTCATACATTGTAATGATCCCGAAGACCGTATTGGCACAGCAGGACAATTTATATATGACCTGGACTGTATTCTCGACAGCCGCAAGCGAAATTTCGATATTATCCTGCAATTAGGTTATACCAGTAATTCAATCTGGCATTGGTTGCTGCCGTCGGCTCCAAGGATCATTACCAATATGGATGGTCTGGAATGGAAGCGGAGTAAATACAGCAAGCCTGTAAGAGCATTCTTAAAATATGCAGAAAAACTTGCTGTAAAAAGTAGCGATATATTAATTGCTGATTCTGAAGCTATTAAAGAATATTTAGAAGCCGAATATAAAAGATCTTCCGTTTTTATTCCGTATGGAGCAGAAATACCAAATGAATATAACATCAAACTAATTGATAAATTCAATATTGAGCCTGATGGTTACTATTTGCTGATAGCCAGAATGCAAGCCGATAATCATGTTGAAGAAATAATAAAGGGCTGCCTTAATTCAGAGTCTGCACTTCCGCTAATAGTTGTTGGAAATACTAAAAACAAACACGGACAATCACTTGTGAAAAAATTTCAAAATAAAAAGGTAATTTTCACTGATGGCATATTTGACCGCGACATTCTTAATTCGTTACGACACTATTGTCGTCTGTATTTTCATGGTCATTCATCCGGAGGCACTAACCCGTCATTACTTGAAGCTATGGCTGCCTCTGCTCTTATCTGCGCTCACGACAATCCGTTCAACAGATCAGTTTTAAAAGAAAATGCCTGGTATTTTTCTTCTGAACAAGATATTTCTTTACTAATTAAGAAATTTGACAAAGAACCGGATAAACAGCAAAAGATTGCTAATAATATTTTAAAGATTAAACATCAATACAATTGGGGGAAAATAATTAATGCGTATTGGCAGCTTTTTAAAAATATTGAATCATGAATTGTTAATATGAAAAGCAGTAACACTATTTCTGTACAGGCTTCTGACCTTCTTAATTTAAGAACTTAACAGCAAAATATCAGGAATACATTTTTGGAGAATAATTCACTGAGAAAAACAATCACAATGTTTCGGCAATAGCCGGTGAATATAGAAAAACACCTTTTACAGTTGCATTATTATCAATTGCTGCTGGCTTTAGCCGGCGGAAAAAACAAAACCCCGTCAGTTTAAACTGACGGGGTTTTATTTTATTGATCAATTAATTTTATTTTTCAAGCTCTGCAATTCTCTTATTCAGATCAATAATATGAAGTGTAAGTTCTTCAATTTTCTGGAGCAGAATAGCATCCATTTGTCCAAGATTAATACCATTTTCTTTTACCTGTGTTTCATTGGGAACATTTGGTAAATGACCATTTTCGTTAATGAATTGTTCAACTTCATTCAATGGCATAAGGTTATAATCTTTCAAGAATACAAAATCAGGCCAGTTTCCAAATAATTTAACTTCTACTTCTGTAGCAAGGATCTTTCCATTAACTCCTAACTTTGCACCAGCTAGTTTAGTAGCGGCATCAGCTTCAGATACGCCAATACCAACAGCGCCACCACCATTGAATAATGTAAATCCTTCGTTCAAATATTCAGCATTTAATACTCCAGCACTCATTGAGAATTTTCTTGTATCAACATTAAATCCATTATATTGTCTCCAAAGACCTGCATTTGGATCATACATCCCCTGAACCATCTCAACTTCTCCAGCAGTTCTTCTAAATGCAATATTGTATATATAACCCCCTCCAAGTCCTGCTTCGCCTGTTTGCATTCTATATCTGGCAATAGCTCCGTTACCGGTAAAGCCAGGCCTTTCCATTTTAAAATCAACCTGGGCATTTGTACGTACCATATGAATATCTGAAGCTGGATTATTTGTTCCAATACCAACCATATCATTTGTCCATGTTTTGCCTCCACCAGAAGTCCACTGAGCAACAGCATTATTTGATACAAAAAGACCTAATGCTAAGGTCAAACCTAATAAAACGAAATATTTTTTCATAATTGTAATTTTTTAGAATTTAATTGATTAAATAAAATTTTTCACAGTTAAAATGAATTGGATACAGGTACTGCGAAACAACCTGTAATGGCGTATGTAAACTATCAGTAAATAATCATCAATCTGACCATGTTTACAAAACCAGCCTTTCAGGTTCGCATAACCATGATGGTTTCAGGTCTTGCACCAAACGAAAGAACAGGTAGGTATCCCGTTAAAGTAATAGACTGATTTAACAGATTTTCAGTCATATAGGATATTCTGAGACCTGTTGGTAACTTACTACCTGAATAATGATTAACAGTAGGGAAAACAGCAAGCAAACTATTGCCCGCTATATCAATAATTTGCTTATCAGAAGATGAAGCAAATTCACTGGTCTTTTCATAAATATACGGTGAAGCCTTCAACTCCGGATTTTTCATGAAGGAATTGGTTTCGTCTGTTTCTTCGGGTCTAACTTCAGGAATGACTTCCACATGAACCTTTGCTCCTGCTACCAAATGAGTACCCGGAAGCAAAACAACCGATTGCCCGGCAGTGATCCTTACATATTCATTACCACTAACTGTAAAATTCTGATCATCGCCAGCAATGACAATATTTTCACGATCATAGTATTGTTTTATGCAATCATCTGCCAAAGCCGTAAATGTGAATGAGCTTATGAAAAACACAACAAAAATAAGCGTAATCCTCTGCAGCCATTTGAATGCCAGAGAATTATAGCACATATTATAATTGTTACGTTTTATACCCATGCTCAGTAAAAACATTTTTAGATGCTGCAAATATACAACAAGTTTCATTAAATCCAACACCTAAATTAAAATATTTTCATAAAATGTTTGATTTTAACATAGTTTTAACATCACAAACCTCTACTTTACAGCATATCTTCAAGATATACAACATGTTATGAGGAAAATCGAAATGCTATCAAAATGAAAAAAATCTTGCAAATCAACATTATTTTTACAAAAAAGTGAATTATTCATTCCGGATTATAAATTTTGTTTAATTTTACGCTGCTAAAAAACCGGATATTCTATGCCTATACGATACTCCCGCTATATACCTCTTATTTCCCTTACCGGTGATTTTATTATTCTTAATCTGCTTTTTGTTGTTGGCTATTGCTTAACAGGATACAACGCAACCTGTCTGGATTCAAAATATATTGCCTTGTATGCATTTCTGAATTTTTGCTGGTTTGTTCTTGTGTTTTCATTTGGCGCTCATAATATTGACAGGAACACATCAAAAAAATCCACATTTTTTGCTTACATTAAGATCATTGTGTTTTTCTTCTTCCTCTTCCTGATGTATTTCCAGCTTACTTCACTGGATTATTATCCCAGATCGTACATAAAATACATCTTCCCTCTGTTCTTTGTTTTACTGATCTCGTGGAAGTTTGCACTATATTATGCATTTCTCATATATCGCAAGCTTGGGTTTAATTTCAGAAATGTCATCATCCTGGGCTACACGCCTAAAACCCGTGAATTACAAAGGTATTTTCTTACAAATAAATGGCATGGATACCGTTTTGTTGGCTTTTTCGATGATAATAAGAATAAAAAAAAGAAAATAATTGGTGACTGGGCTGATTTACAAGATTTTATTAAGAACAATCAGGTTGATGAAATATATGTTGACTGGAACAAAATCCCTCATCCTTCTATGGCTGACATTTCAGAAATGATATCTGATTATGCTGTAAAAGTCAGGATAGTACCTGATCTTGGATATTTTGCATATAAATCAACTGAGCTTATTAATTATGATACGGTGCCTGTGATGCAGATTCATCCCGGACCTTTGAGTTATTGGTATAATCGTCTGATAAAGAGAGCATTTGATCTTATTATTTCTATAATTATGATTATTGGGGTGCTTTCGTGGCTTACTCCTTTATTATTAATATTAGATATTTTCGATCGCAAAGGAGGAGTGTTTTTCAAACAACGCCGTACCTGTCTGGACGGCAATGAGTTTTATTGTCTGAAATACCGCACAATGCGTAAAAACAAAGAAGCAGATATTAAACGTGCAACTAAAAACGACTCGCGTGTGACTCCGCTTGGCAGAATTCTTCGTAAAACCAGCCTTGATGAACTGCCCCAGTTTATTAACGTATTCAAAGGCGAAATGTCAATAGTTGGTCCGCGTCCTCACATGCTCAGGCATACAAATGCCTACAGGAAAATAATCAGAGGCTTTATGCTCAGGCACAGCGTCAAACCCGGGATCACCGGACTGGCACAGGTAAACGGCTATAGGGGAGAGATAAAAAAGCTTTCAGAACTTAGGAAAAGAGTGGAATACGACGTAAATTATATCGAAAACTGGTCATTCAATATGGATCTAAAGATCATATTCCTGACTTTTTGGGTTATTATTAAAGGACAACCCAAAGCCTATTAATTCGGACTATTATTTTGAAACACGGATTAATAAAATTTCATCTACCCGTCTTTGATTAGCTTTATAAAGCAAACAGTCTGTCTGTCAGGCTCCTAATATCGCAAATAATAAGATTTGTATTTACAAAATAGTCCAAGCTGTTTTGTAAATTACAATCGTTAATGCCGGTGGTTAAAACATTAAGAACAATTGAGCGGAGCAATAATTGGTCTGTTATATTTTGCCATCCGGTATAATTGGTTTGTTATATTTTGCCAACCGGTATAGAATGTTTCTTTATTGATTATTTACCAGAATATTTTTGAATGCTTTATCGTCACTCATGGTTTTTATTGCCTGCTGAAGTTCCTTATCTATACTGCTGATTACCACGTAATAAGCGCTTGTGTCAAATAAATTGCGTGCTATAAGTGCCTTAAGCATAGCTATTATATACATTCCTGAGGCTTGCAGTCCTTCTTCATCTTTAGCCACTCCTTCTTTTTCGGCAAAAGCAATGAAACTATCAAGAAACGCCTTGTCAGCATTAAATTTAATATTAAAATCATCAACATCGCTGTAATCAGTTTCAAGACTGTGTCTGTTCTTGCTCATGTATTCAAGAGTGAAGCTGTTAAAAACACCCTTCCTTGATAGCTGATTGTAGTATTTTGAATTAAATGCAGTGTCAACAGGCAGGAAAATATCGGGCATAATACCTCCACCACCGTAAACAACTCTTTTATTATTTGTGAGAAATTTCAGTGAATCCGGAAACCTGATGCTGTCAGCATGTACCATTTCGCCATGTTCAAGTCTTTTTTGTAATTCTTTACGGTATTGAGCTACACCTTCATTGTATGGTTTTTGAATACTTCTGCCTGCCGGAGTATAATATCTTGCCGTTGTAAGACGTATCACACTGCTGTCAGGTAAATTAAACGGGCGCTGTACCAAACCTTTTCCGAATGAGCGTCTTCCCATTACCAACCCCCTGTCCCAATCCTGAATAGCACCTGAAACTATCTCACTGGCTGAAGCAGAACCTTCGTTGATCAACACAATGATCTTTCCGTTATGCAATGTGCCCCTACTAGTAGCTTTAAAATCCTGTCTTGGACTTTTTGCCCCCTCAGTATAAACTATCATTTTATCATTATCAAGAAACTCATCACTCAAATCAACTGCTACATCCAGAAACCCCCCTGAATTATTACGCAAATCGAGAATAAGATTTTGCATACCCTTGTTTCTTAATGACTTAACTGCATCAGCGAATTCCTTCATAGTGGTTCGTGCAAAACGACTAAGGCGAATATAACCTGTTTCAGAAGAAACCATAAAAGAAGCATCAATACTATGCAAAGGAATTTTATCCCGTACAATGGTAAAATCAAGTAAATCCTTCTGACCATAGCGAAAAACAGTAATTTCAACCTCTGTTCCTTTTTTCCCACGCAGACGCTCCATTACATATTCATTGTTAATTTTCGAACCTGTGGCATCCTCTCCGTTTATTTTAACAATCTTATCACCGGCCATAATGCCAAGTTTATCACTTGGGCCACCGGGAACCGGAGTAATAACCAGTATAGTATCCTTATATATCTGAAATTGCACCCCAATACCATCAAAATTACCTATCAGAGGTTCATTTGCTTTACGAATCTCTTCCTTTGTCATATATACACTATGAGGATCAAGCTCTTTAAGCATCCCACGAATAGCATTCTCAGTAAGCTCCTGATGATTTACACTATCAACATAAGCCATGCTCACCACCTGAAAGGCTGAATTAAATTTCTGAATAGTTGTTCGTGTATCATAAAGTTGTGGATACGAAGCTATTGAAATTAACAGAAAAATGTTAACAAGCATAAATCTCAACGTATTAAGAGATTTTGTGTTAGTCTTAAAACACTTCATAATAACAGAATTTATAAAGATATTAACGTTTGAGTTCTTAAGAAGTTTCACTCCATTCCAAACTAAGAAATTTTAAAATTATTTTTCAAACACCACAAAGCAGACATTTTGTCAGAAATAAATTCTCGCCTTATGCCATAATTACATGATTATTAAGGTTTAAGCTATTGGAATAATCTTTGAAAGCAATAACTACGATAATAGTTTTACATTAAAAAGGTATTAAAAAATTTAAAATATGAATCTTAATAATTTCACATTAAAATCGCAGGAAGCAATTCAGAAAGCACAGGAAATCGCTGCCGGAATGCAACATCAGGCAATTGAAAATGTGCATTTACTGAAAGGCATTCTGAATATTGACGATAACGTTACGCCTTATCTTTTTAAAAAGTTAAGCGCCAATATTGATCGTATAAACCAGAAAATCGAAACACTACTCAGAAGCTTTCCCAGGGTAAGTGAAGGAAATCAATATCTGAGCAATGACACTCACAGTGTCCTAACTAAAGCAGCAAGTTTTCTGAAAGAATTCAATGATGATTTCATCGCTATTGAGCATATCTTGCTGGCATTAGTTCAGGGAAATGACAGTACGGCAAGTATACTCAAAGAGGAAGGAATAACCGTAAAAGCTATGAAAGAAGCCATAAAGCAATTGCGTCATGGAAGCACAGTGAAAAGTCAAAGCGCAGAAGACACCTATAATGCTTTAAACCGTTATGCCCGCAACCTTAATGAACTTGCAAGGCAAGGGAAGTTGGATCCGGTAATAGGACGTGATGATGAAATCCGCAGGGTTTTACAGATTCTTACACGTAGGACAAAGAACAATCCTATCCTGATAGGTGAACCTGGTGTGGGTAAAACTGCAATAGCTGAGGGTTTAGCTCACAGGATCATAAACGGGGATGTACCAGAAAATTTAAAGAGTAAAAGAATATTTTCCCTCGACATGGGAGCTTTAATTGCAGGCGCAAAATACAAGGGAGAATTTGAGGAGAGATTAAAAAGTGTTGTAAAAGAAGTAATTGCATCAGATGGCGAAGTTATCCTGTTCATTGATGAAATACACACACTGGTAGGTGCCGGAGCAAGTGAAGGTGCTATGGATGCTGCCAATATCCTTAAACCCACCCTTGCCCGTGGTGAACTTCGTGCTGTCGGAGCAACAACTTTAAAAGAATATCAGAAATATTTTGAAAAGGATAAAGCCCTTGAACGCAGGTTCCAGATAGTAATGATCAATGAACCTGATACCATGGATGCCATTTCAATTTTACGCGGACTGAAAGAACGTTATGAAACCCATCATCAGGTGCGTATCAGAGATGAGGCTATTATTTCGGCGGTGGAGCTTTCACAAAGATATATTACTGACCGCTTCCTGCCCGATAAAGCAATTGACCTTATTGACGAAGCTGCTGCCAAACTCAGGCTGGAAATAAATTCAGTACCTGAAGCACTGGATGAAACCGACCGCAAGATAAGACAACTGGAAATTGAACGTGAAGCTATCAAACGGGAAAATGACAAGGAAAAACTGGAACAGCTCAACAGAGATCTTGCAAATCTGAATGAAACACATAATAGTTTGCAAGCTAAATGGAAGTCAGAAAAAGCTGTGGTTGAAGAAATTCAGCAGCAAAAAAAGAATATTGAAGACTATAAACTTGAAGCTGAACAGGCTGAGCGTGAAGGTAACTATGGAAAAGTTGCCGAACTGCGTTACGGGCGTATCAAGGAATCAGAAAACAAGCTCGAAGAACTAAATCTTAAACTCCGTAACATTCAGGGTGATGACCCAATGGTGAACGAAGAAATTGGTTCGGAAGAAATTGCCGAAATAGTTTCCCGCTGGACAGGTATCCCTGTAAGCAGAATGCTTCAAAATGAAAGAGATAAACTGTTGAATCTTGAAAACGAACTTCATAAAAGAGTTGTAGGACAAGACGAAGCTATAGAAGCATTAGCCGATGCCATCAGAAGAAGTCGGGCCGGATTGCAGGATGCAAAACGTCCGGTTGGTTCATTTATATTCATGGGTACTACAGGTGTTGGAAAAACAGAACTGGCAAAGGCTCTTGCTGAGTTTTTGTTCAACGATGAAAATGCAATGATACGTATTGATATGTCGGAGTATCAGGAACGACATACTGTTTCAAGGCTTATCGGTGCGCCTCCGGGTTATGTAGGATATGATGAAGGCGGACAGCTTACTGAACAAGTCAGACGTCGCCCCTACTCTGTGGTATTGTTGGATGAGATAGAGAAAGCCCATCCCGATGTGTTTAATATTTTACTCCAGGTTCTTGACGATGGACGCCTTACTGATAATAAAGGCAGAACAGCCGATTTTCGTAACAGCATTATTATCATGACGTCAAATATAGGTTCGCACCTGATACAGGAACGATTTGAAAATATGAATGAAAATAACAGAGAGGAACAAATTGAAAAAGCCCGTCAGGAAGTTTTTGAATTGCTCAAGCGAACTATAAGACCCGAGTTTCTTAACAGAATTGATGAGATCATAATGTTCCGTCCTCTTACAAAGGAAGAAATCAGAGAGATTGTTGTAATGCAGATCAATACGGTCGTTAACATGCTTTCATCTCAGGGAATAGCATTTGAATACAAAGAAGATGCAATAAATCTGCTTACCGAAATGGGATTCGATCCTCAATATGGTGCACGACCACTGAAAAGGGTTATACAACGGGAAGTACTGAATAATATATCGAAGCAAATATTGGCAGGTAATATTGTAAAGGAGAATAAAATAGTTATGAAAACTCAAAATGGTGAAATCAGATTTGAACAAAATTAAAATCAGCCTGCTTTAGCCATTTTTTAGCCGCGGTTAGATAAAGGTCATATTATCCTTTGCTGTTATGCGTTCGCAATAATGACATTGTAAACGCAGGTCCTCCTTGTCAATTACCCTGAAATGGGTCTTTACTTTCTCCTGATTGGTTATACAGTTTGGATTAAAGCATTTTACAATCCTAAAAACTTCGTCAGGTATAGTAACATTGCTTTTCTCAATAATATGAAAATCCTTTATCACAATAATTGTGGCCGTTGGTGCCACAAGTGCTATTTTATTGATTTCCTCGCTTTTAAAAAACTTGTTACTAAGTTTAAGTATTCCTTTTTTGCCATACTTCTGACTATCCAGATTACCGCCAATAAGTATCTGATTGTCATAATCTTCGAGGTTCAATATCCTAACTACCTGAAACAGGCTTTTTGAGGGAATATGGTCAATAACAGTTCCATTCTCTATTGCTGATACTTTTAATTCTTTTCTTAACATTTTAGTCATGTTCCTGATTTTTAAAATATTACAAAATCAAACACCCAATATACCGGCCAGCAATGCCTGACGAACATAAATACCATTAAGCGCCTGGTTGAAATAATATGCCTGAGGTAATTCATCAATATCTTCGCTGATCTCATTTACACGGGGCAATGGATGCAGCACCTTCATATTGGGTTTGATTGCATGAAGCATTTCAGCAGTCAAAACATAGCTGTTTTTTACTTTTTCATATTCTATGGGATCAGAGAATCTCTCTTTCTGGATCCGGGTCATATAGATAATGTCAGCTTTAGGAATGGCTTCCATAAGATCAGTATATTGATAATAATCTAGGTTTTTATTCTTGATGTGAACCTTTACCGATCCGGGCAATTTTAATTCAGCCGGCGAAACAAGATGAAAAGTTGTATTAAAATGACACATAGCAATAACAAGCGAATGCACTGTACGGCCATACTTCAAATCGCCAACCATCATAATGTTCAGATCATCAAGTCGCTTCTGTGTTTTAAAAATTGAATAAAGATCAAGAAGACATTGTGTAGGGTGCTGATTTGCTCCATCACCGGCATTTATGACCGGAACTGAAGCTACTTCAGATGCAAAACGTGCACTACCTTCCCGCGGATGACGCATAACAATCAAATCGCTGTAATTACAAACTGTTTTGATTGTATCTTTCAGAGATTCACCTTTTTGCACGCTCGAAGTCATGGAATCAGTAAAACTAATGATCTTCCCTCCCAGCCTGCTAACGGCACTTTCAAAGCTAAGGCGTGTACGTGTTGATGGTTCAAAAAATAATGTGGCTATAACATAATTCTCAAGAATCCTTTGTATAGGTTCTTTTTCAAACTCTTTAGCCCGATCCAGTAACTGAAGGATCTCTTCTTTACTAAAATCGCTAATGGATATTAAACTCCTGTTTTTCATTTATGTATGAAATATTAAAATTTGATTGATCAGAGTTCGAAATTAAAAAAAAGGCGATTCCGTTGGAATCGCCTTTTAAAATTTTTATTTTAAATTATGTGCTTTTATAAAATCGGCTATTACTTCTTTAAAAGTAGGAAGACCAATTTCCTGCAGATCATAATTTACACGTGTATTTGGCTTATTGATTTTAACAACACGATTAAGATCAATAGGCGTACCAATAATCACTGTATCACATTCAGTATTGGCAATGGTAGCTTCCAGGTCTTTTATCTGCTTTTCGCCATATCCCATTGCAGGCAGAAGAGCACCGATATGGGTATATTTTTTCAGAACATCAACAAGACTACCTACAGCATACGGGCGTGGATCGACAAGCTCAGCGGCACCAAATTTAAGTGCAGCAACAGTTCCGGCACCTATTTTCATCTCACCATGAGTAAGAGTTGGACCATCTTCTACAACCAAAACACGCTTTCCGCGTATCATTGAAATATCATCAACAGTAATTGGTGAAGCACCATCAATAACAATTGCATCCGGATTTACCTTTGCAATATTCTCTCGAACAGTCTGAATATCTTCAGGACCTGAGGTATCAATCTTGTTTATAACTACTACATCAGCAAGACGTAAAGTTACCTCACCGGGATAATAGCTCAGTTCGTGTCCGGCACGATGCGGGTCAACAACCGTAACCATAAGGTCGGGCTTATAAAATGCGAAATCGTTATTTCCACCATCCCAAATTATAACATCACAGCCATCAGGATCGTTCTCGGCAGCATGTAAAATAGCTTCATAGTCAACTCCGGCATAAATAACATTACCGCGAACTACGTGAGGTTCGTACTCTTCCATTTCTTCAATTGTACATTTATGCAGTTTCAGATCCTCAACAGTAGCAAAACGCTGAACTTTCTGCTTTACAAGATCGCCATAGGGCATTGGGTGTCTTACAGCTACAACCTTAAGTCCCTGCTGCATAAGCAGTTCAATAATAGTACGTGAAGTCTGGCTTTTACCACATCCTGTACGGGTTGCACCAACAGCAATAACAGGCTTTTTACTCTTTAAATAGGTATCGTTTGGACCTAAGAGAACAAAATTGGCACCGGCAGCATTAACCTGAGCACTAACACCCATTATATCATTGTATGACACATCGCTGTATGCAAAAACACAATCATTTATATTGTGTTCTTTAATCAGATCTTCAAGAATATCCTGCGAATAAATTGGAATTCCATCAGGATAAAGATCTTTACCAGCCAGTTCAGCCGGATATTTTCTACCATCAATGTCAGGTATCTGTGCAGCAGTGAAAGCTACTACATCATAAGCAGGATTACCACGGAAATAAACATTGAAATTGTGGAAATCTCTTCCTGCAGCACCAATAATAATTACTTTTTTCTTCATAAAAACATAGAATTATTTAGAGTTAATAAATTGTTTTCCAAAGGAATACAGAATAAAATAATGGAAATGACAGAATATTTGAATTGCTCTGAATTAAACCTTCCCGACCCATAAAAATAACTTCATTCAAAACCTAGTATTTTGCAAAGATAGACTTTTAAGCAATTTTGCAAATGATTGAGTGTTAAAATTTTATAAACAAAAAGATAACAAACAAATTATTTGACAAGAAAAACAAGCATAATATGCTGTTATTCAAATTATTATAAAAAACAATAAAAAATATTATAAAAGCTGTAATTTTGCGGCTCATAATTTAACTGTAATGATTCACGATATTCTACCTGATTTAACCCGAAAAGCTATTAAAAGCCTCTACCGCTTGGACATTTCCGATAAAACTATTCAGATCCAGAAAACAAAAAAGGAGTTTGAAGGAGATTTTACGATTGTGCTTTTTGGTTTGACAAAACTTGCAGGTAAATCGCCGGAAAAGCTCGGCCACGAGATTGGCGAACACCTGCTGATTTCATATCCTGATATTATAAATCGCTATAATGTAATAAAAGGTTTTCTAAATCTGAATTTAACAGATAATTTTTGGAACTTATTTTTTACTGAGGCCCTGAATAATGGTGAATATGGATTTCAACCCCAGAAGGATGAGCCGCCGGTTTTAATAGAATTTTCATCACCCAACACAAACAAACCTCTGCATCTTGGCCATATTCGCAACAATCTGCTTGGGTTTTCGCTTGCTGAGATCCTGAAAGCCAATGGAAAGGAAGTTATTAAAATCAATCTGGTGAATGACAGGGGGATACACATATGTAAATCAATGCTGGCGTGGAAATTATGGGGCAATAATGAAAACCCTGTTACCGCAGGTATGAAAGGCGATCATCTTGTAGGGAAATATTATGTATTGTTCGAAAAGCAATATAAAGCTGAACTTCAGAATCTAATGCAACGAGGTTTATCGCAGGAAGAAGCAGAGAATAATTCAACATTAATGGCTCAGGCACGTGAAATGCTTCGTAAATGGGAAAATGCTGACGAAGAAATACGAAATATGTGGAAGATGATGAATGGATGGGTGTATGTAGGGTTCGACAAAACATATAATAGGCTTGGAATTACTTTCGACGCTATTGATTATGAATCAGATACTTACCTTGATGGAAAAGAAATAGTGGCAAAAGGAGTAAAACAAGGATATCTTAATGAAAAATCTGACGGTTCGGTATGGGCAGACCTAAGTGATTATCAGCTTGATGAGAAATTACTTTTGCGTGCTGATGGTACTTCGGTTTATATGACTCAGGATCTGGGCACTGCATGCAGCAGGTATGAAAACTATCAGCCACAAAAAATGATATATGTTGTTGGAAATGAGCAAAATTATCATTTTGAAGTTTTAAAAATAATTCTTGATCAGTTAGGATATTCATGGGCTGACAAATTACATCACCTCTCCTATGGCATGGTTGAACTTCCACACGGAAAAATGAAATCAAGAGAAGGTACGGTGGTTGATGCTGACGATCTGATACAGGAAATGTATGACACAGCAAAACAAACTACGATGGAACTGGGCAAGACTGAGGGATTTTCAGAAGAGGAACTGGACAAATTGTTTAACATTCTCGGATTGGGTGCGCTTAAATATTTTATTCTAAAGGTTGATCCACGAAAAACAATGATGTTCAACCCCAAGGAATCTATTGATTTCAACGGAAACACAGGACCATTCATACAGTACACCCATGCCCGTATAAAATCCGTAGCCCGCAAAGCAGTTGAAAATGGTATTGATATTCAGGATTTACTTTTACTGATTACTGAAACGCCAAAACCAATTCCCGATAAGGAAAAAAACCTGTTGCGCTTATTATATGATTTCCCCGGTGTAGTGCAGGAAGCTTGTGATTCATACAGTCCGGCAACTATAGCTAATTATGTATACGAACTCGCCAAAGAATTCAACCAGTTTTATCATGAATTTTCAATTTTGCATGAACCTGATCCTGTTCTTGCAAGGTTCAGGCTTGCACTTTCGTTATTCACAGGACAGGTTGTTAAAAAATCAATGGTTCTGCTTGGAATTGAAGTTCCGGAAAAAATGTAGTCGTATGGGTGATTGATTAAGAATCCGCCTGATTGTAGTTGCACAGAATTACATTAATGAAGTGTTAAATATCTTATTTTTGCCTGAAAATATATTTCTATGCTTAAATTTATTGCAATAATTTTATTGGTTTCGCTACTAATAAGGCTGTTTCTACGATATTTTCTGTCGCGAAAATTCAAATCGTGGATGCATAAACAGCAACAAAATTATCAGGTTAAGCAAGATCCGGCAAAACCGGAAGGAAGTATTCATATCACATATCAGAAAAAGTCCGACGCTTCAGGAAACAAACCTGATCAGGAAGGCGAATATGTTGATTTCGTAGAAATTAATGATAACAATTAACTCAATTATACCTTATTAATATGATCCGGGAAATAGTAAAAAAATCTGCACCTCATATTGCAGCAATAGTCATTTTCATTGTTTTATCCATTGCCTATGTTTCACCGGTTCTGGAAGGGAAAAAGATATCTCAGCCTGACATAATGAATCATACCGGTATGTCGAAAGAGATAAGTGATTTCAGGGCAAAAACCGGTGAAGAACCTTTATGGACTAATTCAATGTTTGGAGGTATGCCGGCTTATCAGATTTCCACACTGTATAAAAATAATATTTCAAATTTATTTCATAAAATCATGACTCTCGGACTACCCCGTCCTGCCGATATGATATTTCTGTACTTCATTGGATTCTATATCCTTATGCTGGTGCTCGGTGTTAGTCCATGGCTCTCAATAGTAGGAGCATTAGCTTTTGCCTTATCATCATACCATTTTATTATTATAGGCGCCGGACATAATTCAAAAGCAGTTGCAATAGCTTATATGGCTCCTGTGCTGGCTGGTATTATTTTAACATTACGGGGGAAACTCCTCAGTGGCGGTTTACTGTCAGCCATTTTTCTTTCACTGGAAATTAATGCCAATCATTTTCAGATCACTTATTATCTTTTGTTTTTAGTTCTTGCAGTTGGCATTGCGTGGCTGGTTTATGCAATCATAAATAAGCAATTACTCTCATTTTTTTCAGGGATCGGGGTGCTGATTCTATCTCTTTTACTTGCTGTAACAGTTAATATCACCAATATGTTAACCACCAGGGAATATTCGAAGTATACAATACGAGGTGGTTCAGAATTAACTGATACTGAAGGAATTCAAACAGCCACCGGGCTTGATAGGGATTATGCTCTTCGCTGGAGCTATGGAATAGGAGAAACTTTTTCTCTTTTTATTCCTAATATTAAGGGTGGTGCAACCCAATCAATATTTGAAAATGAAAATGCACTTAAGAACACGGAAAGGCAGTACCAGGAATGGGTTGGAAGTCAGAATCATTACTGGGGTGAGCAGCCTTTTACTTCCGGCCCGGTTTATATGGGAGCCATAATATTTTTTCTGTTTGTGCTGGGAGTCTTCATAGTAAAAGGACATCTTAAATGGGGTTTGTTAGCTGCAATCATATTATCAGTGCTGCTCGCCTGGGGTCATAACTTTATGGCTTTCAGTAACTTTTTCCTCGATTATGTTCCTGGATATAATAAATTCAGAGCTGTATCAATGACTCTTGTTATTGCAGAGCTTTGTGTGCCATTGCTTGCATTGCTTACACTTAAGGAAATAATGAACAATCCTTTGATAATCAAAGAGAAGATTAGTGAATTCATCATTGCATTATCTGTTACGGGTGGACTGGCATTGATATTTTACTTACTCCCCGGAGTGTTTTTCAAATTCATAACACCCCAGGAAATGACAGGCCTTCAGGATATTAAGAACAGCCAGCCCGAACTGGCTGCTACTGTGGATATGTTCGCAAATCAGCTTAAAATTGTAAGAATATCTATTTTAAAAGCCGATGCATTGCGTAGTTTTGCTTTTATCCTTGCCGCAGCAGCATTGATTATCGTTTTGTATTTCAGGAAATTAAAACCACATATTTTTATTCTTATCCTTGCAGCTTTGATTATTGCAGACATGTGGACAATTGACCGCCGTTACCTGAATAATGATGCTTTTGTCAACCGCAGATTAGTAGAAAAACCGTTCCAGCCCACTGTTGCCGATGAGATAATTCTTAAGGATGTAGACCCTTATTTTCGTGTTCTTAATCTGGCTTCAAACACATTTAACGAAGTTTCAACCAGTTATTTCCATAAATCAATAGGTGGTTATCATGGAGCAAAACTTCAAAGATATCAGGATCTCATTGATCATCATATTAGTAAAGGCAATGAGGCAGTATTGAACATACTGAATACCAAGTATATAATTACAACTGATCAGAACAAGCAGCCGGTTGCACAGATAAATTTCCAGGCTATGGGAAATGCCTGGTTAGTGAGTCGCTATAAAGAAGTTGAGAATGCTGATGCGGAAATAGATGCATTAAATAATTTCGAACCTGAACTGTACGCAATAATAGATAAAAGATTTAGCGACAATTACAAAAATGTAACACTGGAGCATGACCCTGAGGCAAATATTGAACTTAAATCGTACGCTCCTAACAAGCTGACTTACAAAGCATCGTCAGAAACCAGCCAGATCGCTGTTTTTTCGGATATTTATTATGATAAAGGCTGGAATGCCTTTCTTAACGGAAATCCAGTTCCACATTTCAGGGTTAATTATATTTTGCGGGCTATTATTTTACCGCAGGGTGAACATGATATAGAATTCAGGTTCGAACCTAAATCTTACTATACCGGTGAGAAAATATCACTGGCCGGGTCGGTACTGATGGCCATACTTATTCTGAGATTTATTGCTGTTGAGATCAAAAGAAAGCTTAACTCGCACATTTCCTGAAATTAAGCTAAACATCATGAAGAAGGTGCTAATAATAACATATTACTGGCCGCCAAGCGGAGGTGCAGGCGTTCAGCGCTGGCTGAAACTTTCAAAATTTCTGCGCCTCCATAATTGCGAGCCTGTAATATATACTCCTGAAAATCCTGAACCACCTGATTTTGATGAAACTCTTCTAAATGATATACCGGAAAATCTGACAGTAATAAAAACACCTGTTTGGGAACCATATCATATCTACAAGAAGCTTACAGGTAAGAAAAAAGATGCCAGAATTACACATGGATTTCTAAAAGAAGAAAAAAGCAAAGGCTTTTTGGAAAAACTCTCTGTATGGGTTAGAGGTAATTTTTTTATTCCTGACGCCAGGTGTTTCTGGGTCAAACCATCAATAAGATTTCTAAGCAAATACCTACAAAAAAAACCTGTTGATCTGATAATTTCGTCAGGACCACCACACTCAATGCACCTTATTGCTTTGGGATTAAAGAAAAAACTCAATATACCCTGGCTGGCTGACTTCCGTGACCCATGGACAGAAATTGATTTTTATGATAAGTTAAGACTTACCCGATTAGCTGACCGCAAACATAAAATACTGGAAAAAGAAGTGCTTTCTAAAGCCGATTCTGTTATAACCGTTGGCAGACACCTTGCAGGGAGACTTAAATTTCTCGGTGCACCAAATGTAGAAATAATTCCAAATGGTTTTGATGAGGATGATTTCACTTTTCTTCCTGTTGCACCTGATAAGTATTTCACTGTTACCCATATTGGCAGTATCAATAGCGATCGCAACCCTGAAACTCTCTGGAAAGCCATTTCCGGTCTTTTAGAAAATAACCACAGTATCAAAGAAGGCTTTCGTCTACAATTTGTAGGGAAAACCGATTATAGTGTTATGGAGAGCCTCAAAAAATACAATCTTGAAGCTTACGCAGAATTTATATCATACCTTCCTCATATTGAAGCCTTAAAAATTGCTGCTTCATCATCGGCATTACTGCTATTGATAAATCAAACACCTAACCGACAAGGTATAGTAACGGGCAAACTTTTTGAATACCTTGCCACAGGGCGTCCGGTAATATGTATAGGACCTGTTGACGGTGAAGCTGCTCTGATATTAAATGAAACTAAGAGAGGCAGAACATTTGAATACCACGACCTTGAATCAATGACTCAATGGCTGGAAGTTCTGTATAATGATTATATAGCTGAGAAGCTGCAAACAAAACCACTTGCCGATGTCTTAAAATACAGCCGCCAGGCACAAGCCAAACAACTCGCAGCCCTGATACACTCCTTAGTATAATGTAATCCGTTTTTCTTTAGAATTACTACAAGAACTAACTGTGCAGCAGAAGGCACAGATATACTCTGCGCCCAGAAGAATCCAATAAATATCGTACTGAATGCAATAAAGTCAACAAATCATAATCTGAACCAAACACTGTGCTTCAGATGTACGTATAGCTTAAGATTCAGCAATTTAAGCTATTATTTGACAGCTAAACTAATAAACTATAAATCAAACCACAATTCTGAGTCACCTGACTTGTCCGTTTTAGTGCGACAAATTTAGTTTTAATAACATTTCTGACATTAGCGGATGTAATTTTGTTCTTATTCTCAATTCTTTCTGAGTGATTTTGTTTATTATTCTTGCGTCTGTGATC